>Ga0209211_10000954_pt1 | contig 57044 bp, 52 predicted proteins | sample RifGroA2_FD_183992 | JGI IMG/M metagenome (GOLD analysis project Ga0209211, IMG submission 183992) | Groundwater microbial communities from Rifle, Colorado, USA - Groundwater A2 (SPAdes) (version 2) | ecosystem: Environmental > Aquatic > Deep subsurface > Groundwater | place: Rifle, Colorado... | reverse complement strand
CCGCATCGATGGAGTCCCTGTTGCCCGTATTCGACCGCGGCCATGTCGCCATCGTCGTCGACGGCCAGAAATTCCTCGGCCTCATCACCCGCATCGACCTCCTCAACTACCTCCGCCGCCGCGCCCAATAACCCCCGCTGTTGTAGGAGCGGCTTCAGCCGCGATTCCCACTCCCGCTCCAGCCCTCGCTCCCCCCGGAACCCCATGTCCAACCTCAAAAAGCACCACCTCGGCACCCTCGCCATCCACGCCGGCCAATCCCCGGACCCGAGCACCGGCGCGGTCATGACGCCGATCTACGCCACCTCCACCTACGTGCAGCAAAGCCCGGGCGTGCACCAGGGCTACGAATATTCGCGCAGCCACAACCCGACGCGCTTCGCCTACGAGCGCTGCGTCGCCGCGCTGGAAGGCGGCAGCCAGGGTTATGCCTTCGCTTCGGGCCTGGCGGCAACCTCGACCGTGCTCGACGTGCTCGATTCGGGCAGCCACGTGATCTGCATGGACGACGTCTACGGCGGCACCTATCGCCTGTTCGAGCGCGTGCGCCGGCGTTCGGCCGGACTGGATTTCAGTTTCATCGACCTCAACGACATGGCGGCGCTGGAAGCGGCCGTGCAGCCGAACACGCGCATGATCTGGTGCGAGACGCCGACCAATCCGTTGTTGAAGATCGTCGACATCGCCCGGCTGGCCGAATTCGCCCGCAAGCGCGGCATCTGGCTGGCGGTCGACAACACCTTCAGTTCGCCGATCCTGCAGCGCCCGCTGGAATTAGGCGCGCACCTGGTCATGCATTCGGCGACCAAGTACCTCAACGGTCACTCGGACATGGTCGGCGGCATGATCGTGGTCGGCGACGATACCGGCCTCGCCGAGCAAATGACCTTCCTGCAGAACGCCGTCGGTGGCATCCAGGGACCGTTCGACAGCTTCCTCGCGTTGCGCGGCCTCAAGACCCTGCACCTGCGCATGAAGGCGCACTGCGAAAACGCCGGGCAGTTGGCCGAGTGGTTGCAGACGCACCCGGCCATCGAAAAGGTCGCCTACCCGGGCCTTGCCTCGCACCCGCAGCACGCGTTGGCCAAGCGGCAGATGGACGGCTTCGGCGGCATGATCAGCGTCTGGGTCAAGGGCGGCCTGGACAAGGCGCGCAGCGTCATGGAGCGCACCGAATTATTCGCTTGCGCCGAGTCGCTCGGCGGCGTCGAGAGCCTGGTCAACCACCCGGCGATCATGACCCACGCCTCGGTGCCGCTGGAACGCCGTGAAGCGCTCGGCGTCACCGACAACCTCGTGCGCTTCTCGGTAGGCGTGGAAGACGTCGTGGATTTGCGCGCCGATATCGAGGCCGCGTTGGCATGAGCGTGGCGGCGCCGTCGCTGAAGGTTGTACCGCAATGGCGGATGGCGCTGAGTGACTTGATCGACGGACTAAAGGCGCATCGCGTCTGGATGATGCTGGCGCGCATGGACATCAAGCAGCGCTATCGCCGCTCGGTGCTCGGGCCGTTCTGGATCACCATCACGATGATCATCTGGATCCTCGCGATCGGTCCGTTGTACGGCCACCTGCTCGGCATCGGCTCGGACGAATTCATTCCCTACCTGGCGATGGGCATCATCACCTGGGGACTGATCTCGGGCGTGCTGCTCGATGGCGCCGGCGCGTTTGTCAGCGCCGAGAACCTGGTCCGTTCGGTCAAGCTCCCGTACACCGTGCACGTGCTCAGGGTGCTGCAACGCAACTTGATCATCTTCGTGCATAACCTGCTGGCGTTTGTTCCGTTCATGATCTATCTGGGCATCACGCCGGAATGGTCCTGGCTGGCCGCGATCCCCGGTGTCGCCCTGATCCTGCTGGCCGCCTTGCCGATTGCGTTCCTGCTCGGCACGCTCAGCGCGCGCTTTCGCGACCTGCAGCAGATCATCGCCAGCATCGTGCAGCTCGCCTTCTTCATGACGCCGATTTTCTGGAAGGCAGATCTGTTGAAGGACCGCGCCTACCTCGCCGACTACAATCCGTTCCAGATCTTGCTGGAAGCGGTGCGCCGTCCGGTCGTCGAGGGCATTCCGTCGGCCGAGACCTACATCCGCATCGGCCTGTTGATTGTCGTGCTCTATGTCGTGGCGATGCCGTTCTTCGTGCGTTATCGCCGCCGCCTTGCTTTCTGGGTCTGACGCCGTGCCTTCAATCGTTCTCGACAACTGCAGCCTCGACCTTCCGATCTACGGAACCATCAATCGCTCCCTCAAGGGCGCGGTGATGGCATCGGCCACCGGCGGCCGCATCGCTTCCGCCAGCCGCAACGTGACGGTGGTCCAGGCCCTGAAAGGCGTCAGCCTGGACATCCGCGCTGGCGATCGGGTCGGCCTCATGGGCCACAACGGCGCCGGCAAGACCACCTTGCTGCGCATGCTCGCGGGCATCTACGAGCCCAGCGCCGGGCGCATGGAAGTGCGCGGCAAGGTTTCCAGTTTCATCAACCTCGGCCTGGGCCTGGATCACGAGGCCACGGGTGCGGAGAACATCCTGCTTTGCGGCCTGATGTTCGGCCTGGGCTTCGACGAGATCAAGCGGCTGACGCCGTCGATCGGCGAGTTCTCCGGCCTGGGCGATTTCCTCGACATGCCGGTGCGCACCTATTCCAGCGGCATGATGATGCGGCTGGTGTTCTCCATCGTCACCAGCGTGCATGCCGAGATCCTGCTGATGGACGAATGGCTGAGCGTGGGCGATGCCGATTTCGTCGTGCATGCCGACGAACGCCTGCGCCAACTGGTCGATTCGGCCAGCATTCTGGTGCTCGCCTCGCATCAAGAAGCCAAGATCAAGAGTCTGTGCAACGTCATCGTCCGGCTTGAGCATGGCGAAGTCCGCTCCGTCGAGCGGCGCCCGGGATGAGCAACCCGGCCGGCATTGACGGCGGCGTCCCGCCCTCCGGCCGGGTCTGCATCCTGGTGCTCGGCATGCATCGCAGCGGAACGTCGGCCCTGACTCGCCTGCTCAACCTGCATGGCGTCGGCCTGGGCCGCGACCTGCTGCCGCCGGCGCAGGACAACGCGGGCGGCTTCTGGGAAAACCGCGCCGTGGTCGAAGTGCATGACCGCTTGCTCGCCGGCCTGGGCCGCGGTTGGAGCGATCCGCGCCCGCTGCCGGAAGACTGGCTGGATTCCGCCGCAGCCGCAATTGCCAGGCAGGACATCGTCGCACTGCTTGGCGAATACGCCAGCGCGCCACTGTTTGCGATCAAGGATCCGCGGCTTTGCCAGTTTCTTCCGCTGTGGCTGCCGATACTCCGCGGCCAGGGCATCCGACCGGCCATCGTGTTCGCGGTCCGGCACCCGCTGGAGGTCGCCGAGTCGATCCATCATCGCGACAGTTGGCCGCGGGAATTGTCGTACTGGCTATGGTCGCGTTCGGCGCTCGACGTGCTTGTGTCGGGCCACGGAATCCCGCGCGCCGTGGTCAGCTATGAACGCCTGCTCGCCGACTGGCACCTCGTGCTGGCGGCGGTTGCCGCGCAACTGCAGCTGGTCTGGCCAATGACGTCCGATCAGGCCGCCGCCCAGGTCGAAGCTTTTCTCGATCCCACGCAACGCCACCACCAGCACGAGCACGCAGCGACCGAGTCGGCGGTTCCGCGAATGCTGCAGGAAGCCTTTGAGGTCTTGTTGGGCGTCGAGCGCGGCGACGCCTGGGACCGGCTCCAACAATTTGTCGATGCCCACCCCGCGTTTGCCCTGCCGCCGGGGTCGCCGCACGCGGACTATGCGCAGGTTTTCATCGGCGCATGCGCGCGGCAGCAGAAACTGGAAACGGAACTGGTCGAGCGATCGCGTTGGGCGCTCGACCTCGATGCGCAACTGGCGGCGGCGCGCGAACTGCATGCCGAAAGCGAGCGCCAGCGGCTGCGGGCCCAGGCGTCGGTGCTGCGCCTGCAAGGCGAACTCGCTGACGCCGATGCACGCCAGGCTCGGCTCGCCGCGCAACTCGCCGAAGCCGATGCGCGCCAGGGCCAGCTCGCCGCGCAACTCGCCGAAGCGGATGCGGGCCAAAGTCGGGTTACTGCGCAACTGGAACGCGTGCAGCTCGCCAGTGCGCGGGCGTCCACCGAACTGTTGCGGGAGGCCGCGGACCGCGATGCCACCGCGAGCGCGCTGCGCAACAGGCTGGACCATGCGCTTGAGGCCAACCGGATGCTGGAGGCCGACAAGCTCGCCTACCGCAACTACACAGCCGAGTTGCTGCAGGTATTGAACACCGTGCTGACGTCGCGTTCCTGGCGCCTGACCTCGGTGATGCGTCGGGCACTGGCCGCCTTGAAGCGAACCCATCCGGAGCCGCTGCTTCCATCCGCGCCGCGCGTCGCGCCGAAGCGCGATCTGCGCCCGGACACGCTGGCGTTCCCGGAGACGGCCGCGCCCCTGGTGTCGGTGGTCATCCCCACCTACGGCAAGTTCGATTACACGCTCGGCTGCCTGGTCTCCATCTGCGCTGCAATGCCGGCCTGTCCGATCGAAGTCATCGTGCTCGAAGACTGCTCCGGCGATCCGGAAATGGCCCGGCTGGCGGACATTCCCGGGCTCCGCTACCACGAGAATCCCGACAACCTCGGCTTCCTGCGCTCCTGCAATCAGGCCCGCGCGCTGGCGCGCGGCGAGTACCTGTACTTTCTCAACAACGACACCGAAGTCACGCCCGGCTGGCTGGATGCGCTGCTCGCGGTGTTCGCGACTCGCACCGACTGCGGCCTGGTGGGCTCCAAGTTGATCTATCCGGATGGACGGCTGCAGGAAGCGGGCGGCATCGTCTGGCGTGACGGATCGGCCTGGAACTTCGGTCGCCTGCAGGATCCGGAATTGCCCGAGTTCAACTACCTCCGGGAAGTCGACTATTGTTCCGGCGCCTCGCTACTTGTGCGCCGGCAACTGTTCGTCGACCTCGGTGGATTCGACGAGGCGTACGTTCCGGCCTACAACGAAGATTCCGATTTCGCGTTCAAGGTTCGGCAGGCGGGCCGGAAGGTCTATTACACGCCGTTCTCGGTCGTGGTCCACCACGAAGGTATTTCCCATGGCACCGACACCGGCAGCGGCGTGAAGGCCAGCCAGGTGCGCAACCAGGCGCTGTTCCGTGAACGTTGGGCGGACACCCTGGATGGCCACTTTGCCAACGGCGACTCGGTGTTTCGCGCGCGCGACCGCGCCTTCACCAAGCCGGTCGTGCTGGTGATCGATCATTACGTGCCGCAGCCGGACCGCGATGCCGGTTCGCGCACCCTGGTTCATTTCATGCAGCGCCTGCTCGAGCTCGGTTGCGTGGTGAAGTTCTGGCCCGATAACCAGCGCTTCGATCCGGTCTACACGCCACAACTGCAGGCGATGGGTGTCGAGGTGTACCACGGCGGCGGCCGGTTTCCGACGTTCATCGCCGAACACGGCGCGCAGCTCGACGCCGTGCTGCTTAGCCGGCCGCACGTGGCGGCCGAGCACCTGGCAGAGATCCGCCGGCACAGCCGAGCCCGCATTGTCTTCTACGGACACGACCTGCATTTCCGGCGACTGCTGCAAGAGCATGCGCTGTCGGGCAGGCCCGAGACGCTTGCCGCGGCCAGGAAGTCTCAGGCCCTGGAGCAGAAGGTCTGGCAGGCGGCGGATGTCGTGCTGTACCCGTCGATGGATGAAGTGGAGCAACTGCGCGAGTTGCTGCCGGCCATCGATGCGCGCGCGGTGCCCGCGTACAGCTTCGCCGAGTTTGCCACCGACGGCGCGCCCGACGCGCGCGAAGGCATACTGTTCGTGGCCGGCTTCGCCCATCCACCCAATGTCGATGCCGCTCTTTGGTTGCATAAGGAAGTGATGCCCCTGGTGCACGCACAGCGTCCGAACGTGAAGCTGCACCTGGTCGGCTCCCACCCCACGGAGGCGGTGCAGGCGCTGGCCGACGCCCGGACCGAGGTCACCGGTTATGTCAGCGATGCGGTGCTGCTCGATTTTTATCGATGGTCCCGCGTTGCCGTCGTGCCGCTGCGCTTTGGCGCCGGCATCAAGTCGAAAGTGGTCGAAGCGCTGCAACAGGGCTTGCCCCTGGTCACCACGCCGGTGGGCGCGCAGGGCCTGGAAGGCCTGCAGGAAGTCGCCTTCGTCGGCGACCAGGCGCCGCTATTGGCCGACGCGATCCTGCGTCTGTTGTCGGATGACGCACAGTGGCGGCAATGCTCGCACGCCGGCGCGGAATTCGCTGCCGCACGTTTTTCCGCGGACTCGATGCGTACCGCCATCGCATCGGCATTCGGGCTCGAGCAAGCCGGGGTTGCGCCGTGATCGTTCGCGCCCGCGCGCCGTTGCGGCTGGGCCTGGCCGGCGGCGGCACCGACGTGTCGCCATTCTGCGATCTGCACGGCGGCTACGTGATGAACGCGGCCATCGACAAGTACGCCTACGCGATCGTCGATGATTCTCCGTCGGCGAACGTGGAATTCCATTCTCTCGACCGCGACGCCAGCAGCTCATGCGCACCGTCCGAAGTCGTCGGCGGCCAGGGCGCGCTGGCGCTGCTGACCGGCGTGTACCTGCGTGTCTGCCGCGATTATCTGGACGGACGGCAGCCGGCGATCCGCATCCGCACCTTCGCCGATGCGCCGCCCGGATCAGGCCTGGGCTCGTCATCGACCATGGTGGTGGCGCTGGTGACTGCGCTGGCGGAATATTTTTCGCTCGGACTTGGCGAGTACGAGCTGGCGCACCTGGCTTATGAGATCGAGCGCAACGACCTGGCCATGGCCGGCGGCAAGCAGGACCATTATGCCGCGGCCTTCGGCGGCTTCAATTTCATGGAGTTCCACGCCAACGATCGCGTGATCGTCAACCCGCTGCGCATCAAGGACTGGGTGTTGGCGGAACTGGAAGCCTCGTTGTTGCTGTATTTCACTGGCGTGTCCCGCGAGTCGGCGAAGATCATCGACGAGCAGGCACGCAATGCCGCGAGCGGCGTCAAGAATTCCGTCGATGCCATGCACGAGCTGAAGAACGAAGCCGTGCAGATGAAGGAAGCCTTGCTCAAGGGCGATCTGGGCGAGTTCGCACGCACATTCCAGAAGGGATGGGAAGCCAAGAAGCGCATGGCCTCCAGCATCAGCAATCCGATGATCGACGCCGTCGAGGCCGTGGCCATGGCCAATGGCGCGCGGGCCACGAAAGTTTCCGGCGCCGGTGGCGGTGGTTTCATCATGTTCGTCTGCGATCCGTCCGATCGCGTGCGCCTGTCGCGTGCGCTGGCGGGGCAGGGCGGAAGCTTGCTCGATTTTCACTTCAACCCGCAGGGCGCCATCGCCTGGAGAGCCGCCGGATGAAAACCTTCATCGCCAGGGAATTCGCCAAGACGCTGGAAAATTTTCAGACCATGGCCGGCGACCCGCTGCTGGTTGCGCAGATCGAAGCGGCGGTCAGCCTGGCCGTGGCCGCGTTGCGCTCGGGCAAGAAGCTGCTGTTCGCCGGCAACGGCGGCAGCGCCGCCGACGCGCAGCATTGGGCCGGGGAATTGGTCAGCCGCTTTTATTTCGATCGGCCCGGACTGCCGGCGATCGCGCTGACGACCGACAGCTCGGTGCTCACCGCGATTGGCAACGACTACGGCTTCGAGCAAGTATTCGCGCGACAGGTCGAAGCACTCGGACAGGCAGGCGACGTCCTGGTGCTGATTTCAACCTCCGGCCGTTCGCCGAATATCCTGCGCGCAATCGCCGCAGCGCAGGCCAAGGCCATCACGGTCATCGGTTTCACCGGCGAGTCGGGCGGCGACATGGCGGCGCATTGCGATGTCTGTTTCCGGATTCCCTCATCGGACACACCGCGCATCCAGGAAGGCCACGAATTCATCGGCCACGTTTTTTGCGCGCTGATCGAGGCTGGAATGTTTCCCGCCGATGCAAGCTGACGAAGCCATCGTCCTGGTCGGGGGCCTGGGCACGCGCCTGCGCGCAGAACTGGCCGACCTGCCCAAGCCGCTGGCGCCAGTCGCCGGACGGCCGTTCCTCACCTACGTGCTCGACCAGCTGGTCGCGAGCGGCGTGCGCCGAACCATCCTTGCCACCGGCTACTTGTCCGAGAAGATCGAAGCCGCCATCGGTCAGCGCTGGTACGGCATGGACATCGCCTATTCGATCGAGGACGCGCCACTGGGCACTGGCGGCGCGGTTGCGCTGGCTGCGCGACAACTGCAGGGCGCCAGCGCGCATATCGCCAACGGCGATACCTTCCTGCGCTTCGACCTGCGCGCGCTGGAACAAGCTGTCGGCGACACCGGAAGCTGGATGGGCATGGCGCTGGCGGCGGTCCCCGACGTCGGCCGCTACGGTTCGGTCGACGTGCTTGCTGGGCGCGTGCGTTCGTTCCGCGAAAAGGGTGGCCAGGGCCGCGGGCTGGTCAACGCCGGCAGTTATTTCGTGACGCCGGAAGCCATCGCGGCATTTCCGCAACGCGCTGCGTTCTCCTTCGAGGAATCGGTGCTGGTGCCGTTGGCTGCCGCCGGAAGAGTGGCAGCCCTCGCGGAGACATCGGATTTCATCGACATCGGCGTGCCGACCGACTATCGCCGGGCGCAGCTCCTGCTTGCGGGCCATGCATGAACAAGGCGTTGTTCCTCGACCGCGATGGAGTGATCAATATCGATCGCGGCTACGTACACCTACCGGAGCAGACCGAGTGGATTCCAGGGATATTCGATCTGTGTCGGGTCGGAATCGACCTGGGTTACCTGCTGGTGGTCGTTACCAACCAAGCGGGTATTGCCCGCGGCTACTACGATGAGGACGCGTTCGAGCGGTATTGCATGTGGATGCGTGGACAATTCCTCGCACGAGGCTTGCCGATTACAGCGATCTATCATTGTCCCCACCATCCGGAGGAAGGCGTCGGCGCTTTGCGCACCGACTGCGATTGCCGCAAGCCGAAGCCGGGCATGATCCTGCGTGCGCAGCGCGAGCGCGGCCTCGATCTCGCGGCGTCGGCTCTGATTGGCGACATGCCGTCCGACCTTGAGGCGGGCAGGGCGGCCGGCGTCTTACACTGCTTCCGTTTCGACGCGCATTCTGCGCACGGAATGGCCGAGTCGATGAGTACGGCAATCGGGTGGCTGCGCTCGCTGCCCACGGGGGAGACCGCTGGATGACGATGGATAGCAAGCAAATCAGCGAATGGTTCCGCCGGCCGCGACAGTCGCAGTTGGGCAGGAACCAGGTGATGGAGTTGTACTTCACCTTCCATCCGCGCACGTCCTTCCTCAAGACCTTGCCTGCCAGGTCCCGAGTCGTCGATATCGGCGCGGGCGACGGCACGCTGTCGGTGTTCCGCGGCTGGCCACAACCGACGCGGCAGGATCTTGAGCTGTATGCCTATTCGATAGAGAAGGGCCAGAGGTTCGATGACTTTTCGGGCTACGAACTCAGTGACTGGAACGTCTCGCCGCCGGACTTCGACGGCAAACGCTTCGATGCGGTCGTGTGCGCCCATTTCATCGAGCACATTTCCGAGCCTGCTTCCTTCGTGGACTGGTGCCGCCGCAAGCTTGAGCCTGACGCGCGCATCTACCTGGAATGGCCGTCGCCGGCGTCGCTCGATCTGCCGCCACGCGCCGAGTTGGAAAAGCTGGGCGTACCGTTGATGGTGTCGCGGTTCGACGACGATCACACCCACCGCGCGTTGCCGGATGCGAGCACGCTGATTGACGCGTTCCGGCAATCGGGTTTCGTGCTCGAAACTCGCGGGATAATTCGCTTGCCCTGGCTAGAGGACGAGATGCTTGCCCATTTTCGTGAGGACGCCGATGGATTTCCGCGACAGGCGGCGTTCTGGTCGAAAACTGGCTGGTCGCAGTACCTGGTGTTGCACCACGGAGATTGAGCAAGAATGAAATCGCATAGTCCGGCTTTGTTGATCTGCCTGTTGGCAGCCGCCTGCACGCGTGAGCCATCCCCATCGCCGGTGCCTGCCATTGCACCCGTCGACCCGGCGGCGGCAGTCGCATCCAAGCTTGTCGGAACCGCGCCGGCCCCCACCAGAGAAGCGCGCACGCAGGTTGTCGGCGATGCGCTTCTGTCCATCAGCGCGCCGGAGTTTCCCGGCTGCCAACCGGCGTACGGCACCGTCGTCGCCACCGTTCGTTGGGACGCGTCGTCGCTGACGGTCGGTCGTGTTTCCATCTTCGTCGAATCGCCCGGCAATCCAAGGAAGCTTTGGGCAGAAGACGAGGCTCGGGGTGAATCGGTTACCGGTCCGTGGGTCTTTGACCGCACGCAATTCACGCTGACCGAGCAGGAAAGCGGTCGCGAGCTTGCCCAGCGCACCGTAGAGGCGACGCCATGCAAGTGATTGTCAGCGTGCAGGCCGAACGGCGGGGAGTGAAACGCGTGATCGGAGTCGCGCTGGCCTACCTGTCGACCTACCGCGGCGCCGGCCTGCTGCTGATGTTGCTGTTCGGCTTGTCCGCGATGAGACAGGTCGAATTGCCCGGCCTGTACATGGATGCGATCAACCCGGACTACATGGCCGCGCAGACTCTGGACGGACGCGTCCAGAACCCTGTCTGGCGGATGCCGGGCCCGGCGATTCCGATCCTCGGCAACCTGTATTACGGCGTGCAGAACTATTACGTTGGTCTGGCGGTGTATCCGGTGCTGGGTACGAACATCGTATCTGCGCGTATCGCGCAATCGCTGTTCGGCGCCTTGATCGTGCTTTTCACGTACGCTCTGGTGCGGCGGGCGACGTCGAACCCCTGGATCGCACTGCTGGCGGGCGTCGGACTGGCGACCGACATCGCATTCGTCGCCTCCTTCCGCACCCAAAACTACATCATCCTCGGCGGTACTGCCTGGCTGCTGCTCTCGTTGTTGTTGCTGCTGCACAGCGACCAGCCCGGGCGTCGCGGCCGTGTGTTTCTCATCGGTTCCGGCGTGTTCTTCGGGCTGGCCGCGTACGGCTATTTCGTCCACCTGTTCTTTGGCCCCGCAGTGCTCGCCCTGCTGTTGTTCTGGCGTCGAACCGACGCCGTGCGGGTGAGCTTGCTGCGGTGGAGCAGTGGCTTCGTGCTGGGCATGCTGCCTTACGTGCTTGGCTACGCATGGGCCATAGGCACGCTTGGTGGCATCACACCCTTCCTCGATTGGCTGCCCACGGTCCTCGGGGGCCTGCATCCGCTATCCGAAAGCCACGGCTATCTGGCTGGATTGTCCACGGCATTCGGCCTTGCGCACCTGGCACTGCTCAACATCGGCAACGAATTGATGGTGCTGGGCGAAGCGCAGTCGGGCGAAGGCCTGCGGCTCTGGCCGCTGCTCGTTGTCGCGGCCCTGGTCACCTGCGCAATCGCGCTTGCGTCACACTGGCGCGCTGGCCTGCGCGAACAACAGGGCATGACCTGGTTGGCAGCGATGCCCCTGTGTTATGTGCTGGTCGCGGCGATCTTCGGATCGCGGTTGTGGGCCCACCACTATTCGGTGCTGGTTGCCTTCGCCTACATCGTGCTCGGTCTGGCGCTGTCCGAAGTCCATCGATACGTACGCGGCAGGATTGCCGCTTCGCGCCTCGTCGCCATCCCCATCTTTGTCGTCCTTGCCTGCGCGATGCTCTGGGCCAACGTGGCCCAGCAGAACCGATTCTTCCAGCGCCTCGAACAGACCGGCGGCGTTGGTATGGCCAGCAATGCGAGCACCGCGCTGGCCGAGAGCGCGCTTGCCGAGCGGGATCGCGCGGTGTACCTGTTTCCGGAGTGGGGCTTTTTCATGCCGTTCGCATTCCTGACTGGCAACCAGGTGCATTACGAACTGGAAGTGTCGCAGGCAGCACTGTCCAGGCATATGGGCGCGCGCGATCAGGTCAGGCTGGCTTTCTGGAATGCGCGCGATGCAGACCGGTATCGCCAGTCCTTGTCGGTCCTTGGCGTGCGCGATTTACGTCTGTACACCTTCCTGCGGCGCGATGGCGCTCCCGCCCTGTACCTTTGGGCCGGACGGGCGCCACATCGCTAATCGGCCGTGGTCAAGGTCGCGTTGTTGCCGCCAGCCGCCCATGGCATGCTATCCGGACAACAGCTTTCCGGCCCCAACTTGATGCTTAATCCCCCGCTTCTGATCGTCATGCCGGTCTACGAAGACAGGGATGCGTCAACCCAGTTGTTCAAGGAGCTGCTCGAAGAGTTCGGACCCTCCACTTTCGTTGTCGCAGTGGATGACGGCTCTGTGCGTGAACCAGTCGATCCGGCGAGCCTGGCGCGGACGGGGCTATCCGGAGCCGTGATCCGCCTGCGCCGAAACGTGGGACACCAGCGCGCGATTGCCATCGGCTTGAGTTACGTTGCCGAACAGATGCCGGATGCGCAACGCGTGGTGGTGATGGACTCCGATGGCGAAGATCGCCCGGCGACCATCCGCACGCTGCTCGACGCGCTGAATGCCGACCACTTCGATATAGCCGTCGCCGAACGCAGGAACCGCGTGGAAACGCTGCGCTTCCGCGCGTTCTACGTGCTGTACAAGCTGATTTTCGGAACCTTGACCGGCCGCCGGATCAACTTCGGCAATTTCATGGCGCTCAAGCCCGCGGCAGTCAAGCGCCTGTGCGCCATGCACGAGCTGTGGATCCACGTCGCCGGCGCGGTGCTGGGATCGCGTCTGCGCCTGGCGACCTGTCCGATCGATCGCGGGGCGCGTTATGCCGGGCGCAGCAAGATGAATTTCGTCGGCTTGGCGCTGCACGGCTTCAAGGCCCTGATGGTGTTCGCCGAAGACGTACTGGTGCGGGTCGGCATGATCTGTGTGTTGATCTCCGTGATGGTCATGATGAGCGCCGTCGTTGCCGTTGTTTTGAAACTGGTCGGCTTCGCCACGCCCGGCTGGTTCTCCGTGGCCCTGGGTGTGTTGTTCCTCGTATTCCTGCAAACCGCGGCGCTGACCTTGATCACGCTGATGCTCAGCGGGGTCGCCCGCGGCGGGGCGGTGCTGGTCGGCGCCTATCGCGAATTCGTCGATGAAGTGATTCGGGTCGATGCCAGTGCAGAGCGCATCGTGGCACAACCATGAACAAGTACCTCAAGGCATTGCTTGCCAGCGTCTTCTTTGTCATTTGCCTGCTGAGCGTCTACTACGCGTGGATGCGCTGGTTCAAAGTGGATGTGGTGTTCTACAGCGCCATCGGCAGTGCTGTCATAGCTGCCGTGCTTGCGGGCACGCTCGTGGCTCTCGCCGGGCAATTCGCGGCCTTCAGTAACCTGGAAAAGCTGCAGATGGTCATCATCTGGCTGTTGCTTGGCTACGCCTTCGCCATCTCGGTGCCGACCGTCATCGACCGCTCGCTGTCGTTCTACCTTCTGGAGAAACTGCAGCAGCGCGGCGGCGCGATTCGCCAGGACCGGTTCGCCGACGTGTTTGTCGAGGAGTACCTGGTCGAGCACCGGTTGGTGGATGTTCGGCTGACCGAGCAAATGGAATCGGGCACGATCGACATCAGCAACGGCTGCGTGCGGCTGACCGATCGCGGCCAGCGCCTGGCCAGTTTCAGCCGTTGGTTCCGCGCCAATCTGTTGCCCCGGCAGCGCCTGTTGATGGGCGAATATTCCGACGACCTCACCGATCCGTTCCGGCACAGCGTGCCGCGGGGCGACTACGGCTGCCGCTGAACGGGAAGCTTGTCGCCGGCACCGCGAAGCTGCGGGCAGAGCGCCGCCCTGCCGATCGTGCTGACCAGCGGACTGCAGGCGCCGCCTTGCCGCAGTCCGAAGTGGCGTTCCAGCAGCGCCTGGCCCTGTCCGCTGCGGTCTTCTTCGGTGGTCAGCAGGAGGATCGGACCGGTGTGAGCGCGAATCCGTTGCTCCGCCTGCAATTGCAGGCGCATGTCCCGGTCGGGCGACATCATGTTGTTCGCCACCGCCACTAGCGGCACGTCATCCGGCAATGCCAGTGCAAAGTAGGCCATTGGCTCACCAGAGGCGATGACGATCAGCGCGTCAGGCTCAATGCTCGTCCGAATCATGCCGAGACCAGGGGCCGAAACCTTCACGCGACCCCAGTTCGGCCGTTTGGTGTCCGCACTCACCAGCAGGAAGACAAGAAGCAGGGCAACCGTGCGGCCGCGCGGAAGCCTGTGCAGCAACACAACGAGCGCCAGACAGCCGATCAGTTCCAGTGCAATCGCGTAGCGGTAGATGCCGTACTGCAATATCCAGATCAGGAAGGAGGAAACGAAGAACACCAGCAGGATGGCGAACCGATCGCGCGCCGCCGCGGCGCTGCGCCGGTGCAGGAAGTACAGCAGGGTCAGTCCGACGATGCCCGCCAGCAGTCGCGGGTCGCTCAGGGTAAGTTCCGAGAACCGTTGCGACCGGAACAACAGATGGATTGGACTGAGCAACGCGTCCAGCAAAGACTCGGGTCTGAAGCGCAGATCCGCCCAGGGAACGGGCAATGCGTCGGGCGAGTTGAAAATATTGTTGTAGTACGGAAAGAACGGGTTTTCCCGCTTCTTCCACAGTAGCCAGCCCCAATAGCCATATGTGGTTACGAAGCCGATGACGCCGCCCGCCGCCAGGCGGCACAGTCGCTGCAGTCGCTTTTTCCACCCGGGGCTCGCCAGCGCCGAGCAGGCCAGGCCTATACAGTAGAAGAAAGCAGTCAGCTTCAGGCCGGCAATTGCGCCCGCCACCAATCCGGCGGCGAACCAGTGCGAATTCGCGTGAGGATGTTCCTTGCCCAGCACCAACCACAGGCTGCCGAGGACTCCCGCCGCCACGAATCCATCGTTCATGCTTAGCCCGAGAGCGGAGTACGTCGCCGCGCCGGTCAGCGCCAGCAGCGCCAGCACGGCCTGGCTGGTGCGCGTCGGCGGTTCGTTGCTGAGCACCTGGTGCAGCCGCAACAGAAAGTACAGCGCCACGATGGTGGGAACCGTCAACCACGCACTGGCCCAACGCGGACTCAGCCCGGAGGTGACGATCAGGTAGAGGGGTACGTCGAGCAGCGGGTTGTGCCAGCTCTGCAACTGCGCTGGCGCGATGTCGGTGTCCATGCGCCCGGTGAACCAGGCATGCACGTCATACAGGTGGTAGTTGCGCAGGTCCCAGCTGGCGTCGAAACCAAGCAGCAGCATGGCCACGATTGGCAGCAGCACCGCCAGCCCGAAGATCCAAAGCCTGTCCGCGGCGGTGTCTGCTTTGTTCGCTAGGAGCATTGACTCTGGCCGAACTGATCGAGTGCGGCAGTCTAGCAAGCACGGCCTGGGCGCGAACGGCGACCCCTGTCCGAACGTCCAGGTCCCGGCGAGCAGGCCTGCAGCTACAATAGCCCCCTCAAGATTGCATGAGGCCGTCTCCATGACCGTAAGCACCGCCCGTTCGGCACACCGAAGCGCGATGGACAAGCTGTATCCATCCGCATCCGACGCACTGCGAGACATCCTGCACGACCGGCAGACCATCGCCGTCGGCGGGTTCGGTCTGTGCGGCATTCCCGAGGCGTTGATCGCCGGTCTGCGCGACAGCGGCGTCAACGAGCTCACCGTGATTTCGAACAATGCCGGCGTCGACGGCTTCGGGCTCGGCCAGCTGCTGAGCACGCGCCAGATCCGCAAGATGATTTCCTCCTACGTCGGCGAGAACAAGGAATTCGAGCGGCAGTACCTGGCCGGTGAACTGGAGCTCGAGTTCAATCCGCAGGGCACGCTGGCCGAACGCTTGCGCGCCGGCGGCGCCGGCATTCCGGCATTCTTCACGCGCACCGGTTACGGCACCATCGTGGCGCAGGGCAAGGAAACGCGTGAGTTCGACGGCCACCAGTACGTGATGGAAACCGCGTTGCATGCCGACGTGTCGCTGGTGAAGGCGTGGAAGGCCGACAAGGCCGGCAATCTGGTGTTCCGCAAGACGGCGCGCAATTTCAATCCGGCCTGCGCGATGGCGGGCAAAGTGTGCGTGGCCGAGGTCGAGGAGATCGTCGAGATCGGCGCCATCGATCCCGATCACGTGCACCTGCCGGGCATCTACGTCGACCGCCTGGTGTACAACCCGCACCCGGAAAAACGCATCGAGCAACGCACGGTGCGCGCGGGATAGCGCTTGCCGGTGATTGCAGGAATCGCGGCTGGCTTCTAACAGACGAATGTCTGGTCAGCCGCTCCCACGCAGCGAATACTGGAGAATTGAGATGGCCTGGACCCGCGATGAAATGGCGCAGCGCGCCGCGCAGGAACTGCGAGACGGCGCTTATGTAAACCTGGGGATCGGGTTGCCAACGCTGGTAGCGAACCATATCCCCGTCGGGATGGATGTTTGGCTTCAGTCCGAGAACGGCCTCCTCGGAATTGGTCCGTTTCCGACCGAAGGCGAAGTCGACGCCGACCTCATCAACGCGGGCAAGCAAACGGTCACCGCCCGCGCCGGCGCCAGTTATTTCGGCAGCCATGATTCGTTCGCGATGATTCGCGGCGGGCACATCGACCTGGCGATCCTGGGTGCGATGCAGGTCACCGACCAGGGCGATCTCGCCAACTGGATGGTGCCCGGCAAGATGGTCAAGGGCATGGGCGGCGCGATGGATCTGGTCGCCGGCGTCAAGCGCGTGGTGGTGTTGATGGAACACGTGGCCAAGGACGGCGGCCACAAGATCCTGCCCCAGTGCAACCTGCCGCTGACCGGCGTCGGCGTGGTCAATCGCATCATCACCGAGCTCGCCATTCTCGACGTCACCCCCGATGGACTACGCCTCGTCGAAGCCGCCCCCGGCGTCACCGAAGCCGAACTCCGCGAAAAAACCGGCTGCCCCATCAAGGGCGCGGCCTGAGGGGCGCGGCCGCGATTCCCAACACCGCCTCAACACACTACTCCCCCACCACCAACGACTCCCGCCCCGTCAACATCGCAAACTCCCCCCGGCACCACCGTCCTGCATGCCTGGAAAAATACGCAGCCGCATACCGGCTGCCATCCGGGTCGCCGAAAAACCCCAGCGGCATCGACGGAAACGGTGCACTGCAAGCCAGTTCTCCGCGTTCATCGACGACCGGCTGCCCGCTCTCGTCCAGCACTTCGACCTTCATGCCCAGTCCACGGCAGGAAATCTCGCCGCGCCACACCGGCAGCAAGGGTGCGCCCAATGCGAAGCAGGCGAGGGTATCGCCGCCGGTGCTGATCGGCGACAGCAGCACGCGCTCCTTGATGTTCTGGTAGACATGATCGTAGCCGGCGGGCGACAGCGCCGCGCCCGCGGTGAGTATGGTTTTCAGGCTCAGCAGGCGATGCGATTCCCGGGGCGCCAGTCCGGCGCGCGCGGAGGCGTCCAGCCAGTAACTGTGCAGGCCCAGCACGCTGATGCCGTACTCGTCGACCAGGTCCCACAGCGCCGGATCGTTCGGCGGAAATTCGGCGCCGACATGCAACACCAGGGTCGAACCAATCGCCAGGCTGGAAGCGAGCCAGTACCAGGCCATCGAATCATTGTCCGCGTGGAAGAAAATCTTGTCTTCGCGTTTCAGGTCGACATGCAGCACCAGTTCCTTCAGGTGCTGGATCAGCGTGCCGCTGGTGCCGTGCAACAGCACTTCGCTGCTGCCGTCAGGCATGCGCGCGTAGGTCAGGTACAGCGGATGCTCGAAAGCGACCGGCGTGAACTCGAGTTCGGCATCGGCGAACGGCGCGATCCATTCCAGCAACGCCAGCGTGCCCGCCGGTGCGCTGGAAGGCGTGATGTGACTGGCGATAAAGACGACCGTTTCGATCGGCGGTAGCGCCGTTTCCAGACCGGCGGCCTGCTCGCCGATGAACAGCATTTTCGGCGTCAGCGCCGCGATCACCCGGGCCGCATCTTCCGGCGCCAGGCTGGCGGGGCAGGCGAACCAGGTGGCGCCGACGCTGGCCGACGCCAGCATCGCCATCAGCGCGTCGGGCACGTTCGGCAACACCGCCGCCACCCGGTCGCCGGCCACGACGCCACTTGCGCGCATGGCCGCGGCGAGCGCGGCGACACGGCGCTGCAGTTGCGCGTAGCTGACAGGCGGGTGTTCGCCTTCGGCATCGTGGCAGCGGATGGCGATGCGCTCATCGTCGAAGCGCAACAGATTTTGCGCGAAGTTCAGGCTGACGCCGGGAAACCAGCTCGCCTCGGCCATGGTTTCGCCATCGAGCAGTACCGGCGTGCGTTCACCGCTGCCGCGTATGCCGATGAAGTCCCAGAGCAAGGTCCAGAAGGTGGCGGGCTGTTCGATTGAAAAACGATACAGCGGCGCGTAGCTATTGAGGTCGGCATTGCCGACCTCGGTACGGACGAAGCGCATGAACCGGCTCAGGTTGGCACGGTCGGCGCGGTCCTGGCTCGGAATCCAGAGCGGTTTCTTCATCAATCAGGCGCCGGGGGGGACGTGCTGATTCTAGGGCATTTGCCTGAACCGGAACCCCCTTAGAGCGCTTTCTCCAACTCCGGCAGGATTACGAACAAATCGCCGACCAGGCCGAAATCGGCGACCTCGAAGATCGGCGCATCGCCGTCCTTGTTGATCGCAACGATGGTGCCCGCGTCCTTGATGCCCGTCAGGTGCTGGATGGCGCCGGAGATGCCGATGGCCACGTACAGATCGGGCGAGATGATCTTTCCCGTCTGGCCGACCTGCAATTCATTGGGCACGTAACCGGCGTCGACCGCGGCGCGCGACGCGCCCACGGCTGCGCCCATCTTGTCGGCCAGCGAATAGATGATCGAAAACGCATCGGCCGAACCGAGTGCGCGCCCGCCGGAAACCACCTTGCGGGCGCTCTGCAGGTCCGGACGATCGCTCTTGCCTTGTTGCAGTTCGACGAAACGCGTGTGCGTGGGTAGCGCGACATCGACGCTCAGCGCTTCGATGCTGGCCGAGCCGCCGCCTGCCGTTGCCGGCCACGATGCGGTGCGCACGGTGGCGACCACTGGCTTGTCGGTCGGCGCCTTGACCGTGATGATTGCGTTGCCGGCGTAGATCGGACGCTTGAAGGTGTGCGCGTCTTCCACCGCCATCACATCGCTGACCTGGGCCGTGCCCAACAGCGCGGCCACGCAGGGCATCAGGTCCTTGCCGAAGGTGGTCGACGCCGCGAATACATGCGAGTAACCGGCCGCGGCCTTGGCGATCTGCGGGGCCAACACCTGCGCCAGCGCATGCGTATTGGCAGGATTGGCGATGGTGAGCACCTTGCTGACGCCAGCAATCTGCGCCGCTTCGGCGGCGACCGCGTCAGGCGCGTCCGACAACACCAGGATATCGATGCTTTCGGCGTGGATGGCGGTCGCGCAGGTGACGCAGCGCGCCGTCGCGGAATTGAGTTTGCCGTTCAGATGCTCGGCGATGATCAGGACTTTGCTCATGAGTTTTCCTTGATTACGCCAGGCCCTTGGCCTTGAGCGCCGACACCAGTTCCGCCACGTCTTTCACCATCACGCCTTTGCTGCGTTTGGAGGGCGGCGCGAAATGCGTGGTGGTCAGCATGTGATCGGTGGCCACGCCAAGATCGGCGATCTGCAGTGTTTCCATCGGCTTGGATTTCGCCTTCATGATGTCGGGCAGCTTGATGAAGCGCGGCTCGTTCAAGCGCAGGTCGGTGGTGATCACGGCCGGCAGGTCCACTTCCAGGATTTCCAGGCCGGCATCGACTTCGCGGGTCACGCGCGCGGTGTTGCCGATGATCTCGACCTTGCCGGCGAACGTCGCCTGCGGCCGGCCCCAGAAGGTGGCGAGCATCTGTCCGGTCTGGCTGGCGTCGTCGTCGATCGCCTGCTTGCCGAGCAGCACCAGGCCCGGTTGTTCCTTCTCGACCAGCTTGAGCAACACGCGCGCCGCGGTCAGCGGCTGTACCGCCTGTTCGCTGACCACGTGGATGGCGCGGTTGGCGCCCATGGCCAGGCCATTGCGCAGGTGCGCCTGGCAATCGGCCGGCCCGATGGTGGCGACGATCACTTCGGTCGCCATGCCCTTGTCGCGCAAGCGCAACGCTTCTTCCAGCGCGATGTCATCGAATGGATTGGCCGAAAGCTTGACGCCCTCGGTGACCACGCCCGAACCATCGGGGCGGACCTGGATGCGGACGTTGTAGTCCACAACGCGCTTGTAGGCGACCAGAATTTTCATTGACGGAGTTCCTGCGGCAGGGCCACCAGCCCAATTAGTCCCACATTTTAACCGAACCCACCGCCCCATGTAGGAGCGCCCTAACTAGTGGGAGCGGCTTCAGCCGCGATTCCCTACACCGCCGCAGCCGCCCGCCCCGCAACCCTTCGCCCCAACCTCGCCACAAACCGCTCCGCCGACCCTTCCCCATACGGAAAAAACAGCGACGGCTCCGTCAGCTCCAACTCCAGCACCCGCGGCGAGCCATCGGCGGCGCGAATCAGGTCGACGCGGGCATAGGCGAGGGGATCGCCCGACAGGGCCGCCAGCGTGGCCGTGGCCAAGGCCAGCTCATCCTTGCCCGGCGTGCGCGCGGTGATCTTCTCGGGAGCAAACAGCGCCCGGGTCGAGGCCTCGTCGCGCTGCAGCAGCGGCCCCTTGCGGATCGCATGGCTGAAGTCGCCATCGAAAAACATCAATGCGGTTTCACCGGCTTCGTCGACCGACGGCAAATACGGCTGCATGAGCACGCTGCGCTCGTCCGAAATCAGGCGTTCGATATGCGCAGTGGCCGCCTCGCGCTGTTCACGCCCATAACGTTGCGCATCGCGCGAGCCGGCTCCGACCGCGGGCTTGACCACGAATTCGTCGGCGTCGGCATATTTTTTGAGGAAGACATCCAGCGCCGCGGCCGCGTCCTCGCCCGGTTCGACGAACTGGCTGGGCACCACGGCAATGCCGAGTTTTTCCAGGTCGGCGAGGTAATGCTTGTCGGTGTTGCGCCGGATCACATCCAGCGGATTGAGCAGCAGCGTCTGCGTGCTGACGCGCTCGGCCCAGCTCAGGAATTCGGCCAGGCGTTCGCTGTAATCCCAGGTCGAGCGCAGCAGCACTGCATCGAAGCGTGACCAGGACACGGTGGAATCATCCCAGGCCACGATCGGCGCCTGGATACCCGCCGCCTGCATCGCCTCTTGCAGCGGCGCCAGATCCTCATCCAGCGAAAAAGCAGCGATAGCCGTAACCAACGCAATCTTCATGCCCGCATTTTCACACAAACCAGCAACCGTGGGAGCGGCTTCAGCCGCGATTGCCCTTATGTAGGAGCGGCTTCAGCCGATTACTCTTATGTAGGAGCGGCTTCAGCCGCGATTGCTTGTCGCGAAAAGCTTCGCGGCTGAAGCCGCTCCTACAGGAATCGGGGTTAGGCGGGGATGGCGGCCTGGATGCGTACGGCCCACAGGGTGTACATCTCGTCGGAGGGGTGCAGGCTGTCGGCGACCAGCAGGTGCGTGAGTTGCGGGACGCGGGTCAGGTCGGTGATGTCGACCCAGGTGACGCCGCGCTGATGGCAGAACGCTTCCGCCGCCGCGTTGAACTGGTCGATCTCGCGGGCGATGTGCGTGCGGTCGCGGCCGCTGGCCTGGGCGAATGGCGTGGTGCCCCAATCGGGAATCGAAACCACCAGCACGTGCGCGGGCTCGCCGCCCGCAAATTCAATCGCGCGATCGAGCAAGCGGGAAAATTGTCCGCTGAATTCATCGACGCTGCGGCCGCGGTATTGATCGTTGACGCCGATCTGCAAGCTGACCAGGCCGTACGGTGGCTGCAGCTGGCCCTGCGCCTGTTCCTCATCGATGGCGGCCGACAGCTCATCGGTAGTCCAGCCGCTGCGGGCGATGATGTGTGGATGGGCGATGGCCAGGCCGCGTGTGCGCAACGCGGCGGCGAGTTGCACCGGCCAGCGCTGGTCGTCTTCGACGCCTTCGCCGATGGTGTAGGAATCGCCGAGCGCCAGATAATCCGCTGGCGCGTTTCCCCGGGCAGCAACCCTGGCCATCGCGGGGGTGGGCGCCTACGCGACCGCGGTGTGGCGGCGGCGGTTGGCTTCCGCGATGCGCTCGAGCAGGGAATCAATGCGACGGAAAACTTCGCCGATGGTGGCCGCTTCGGGCAGCAGGGTGACCCGGAAGTGGTTGCGGTATTTCACGTTGAAGCTGCTGCCGGGCACCACCAGCACGCCTTCGACTTCCAGCAGTTCGAGCGCGAACAGATGATCGTCGAAGCCCAGCGCCGCGGCGCCGACCACCGCCGGGAAGGCATACAGCGCGCCCTGCGGCAGCACCAATTGCAGATGTTCGCTGTTCGCGCAGGCGTCGATCACCGCGCGCCGCGATTCGAACAAACGCCCGCCCTCCACGCACAACGGCGTGATGGTGTCGGGACCATTCAACGCGGCCGGCACGGCGAATTGCCCGGGCACGTTGGCGCACAGACGCAGCGCGCCCAGCAGATCGATCGCATGGTGGTAATCGCCCAGCCGCGTCGCCTCACCGGACAGCAAGGCCCAGCCGGTGCGCCAGCCGCAGGCGCGATGCACTTTCGACAAACCGCCGAAGCTCAGGCAGGGCACGTCGCCGGCCAGTGCGGCCAGCGGTACGAATTTCGCATCCTCGTAGGTTATGCCGTCGTAGATTTCGTCGGCCATCAACAGCAGGTGGTGCTTGCGTGCAATCGCCACCAGTTGTTCGAGCAGCTCGCGCGGATACACGGCGCCAGTCGGATTGTTCGGGTTGATGATGACCAGCGCGCGCGTGTTCGGCGTGATCAGCGATTCAACGTGCTGCGGATCGGGCAGGAAGCCATTTTCCGGCAGGCAGTCGTAATGCACGGCGACGCCGTCGTTGAGGATGGTCGCGGCCGTCCACAAGGGATAGTCGGGGCTCGGCACCAGCACTTCGTCGCCGGGATTGAGCAAGGCGCGCAAGGTCATGTCGATCAATTCGGACACGCCATTGCCGACGAACACGCGCTCGGGAATGGCGTTCGGCGCGCCACGCTCCTTGTAGTGCGCGGCGATCGCTTCGCGCACCGCGGGCAGGCCTTGCTGGTGCGTGTATGGATCGGTGCTCGGCAGGTTGTGCGCGATCGCGTTCTGCAGATGCTCCGGGGCGCGGAAGCCGAAGGCCCCCGGGTTGCCGATGTTGAGCTTGATCAGCGTCCGGCCCTGGGCCTCGAGCTCCAGGGCGCGCCGGGCGAGCTCCCCGCGAATCTCATAGCGGACTTCAGACAGACGTTCACGGGTGGCCAGGCGATGTAGGGACATGTCGTTGAAAAGTAGTGAAAAACTCTCCAAAGCCTACCGGAAATAACCCGAGCTTTGTAGGAGCGGCTTCAGCCGCGATCGCTTTGTCCGCGAACCAATCGCGGCTGAAGCCGCTCCTACAAGGGCGTGGGCCATACCCGGTTCCCAGAGCTGGCAGGCGGCGAAGAAGGGGTGAAGCGCCGGCCAGGGCGATGCCCGCCAGCCGGGCCAGGCCAGCGCCGCACGGGCTAGAATGCCGGCAATGCACGCCGAACCCGATGTTTTTGCCCGTTTGCGCCCGATCGGCTGGTCCGACGACCCCGAACTTGTCCAGGCCGCCGGCGCCAGTCGCGTGGCCCGGGTCATCGGCCAGCATCGCAGCGGCTTCGACGTGGCCGAATTCGCCGGCGACTTGCGCCGCGTGCAACCCCCGGCCGCCTGGACCCGCCCGCGTGGCGACCCGACCCTGCGCGCCGTGGTCGGCGACTGGGTCACGCTGGATGAAGACGGCAAGAACATCCTGGCGCTGCTGCCGCGGCGCGCGTTGCTCAAGCGCGGCGCCGCCGGCGAGCATTACCGCCAGCAACTGATCGCCGCCAATATCGACCACGTGCTGGTCGTGTGCGGGCTCGACGCCGATTTCAATCCGCGCCGTATCGAACGCTACCTGCTGGTCGTGCAAAGCAGTGGCGCCTCGCCGGTGCTGGTGCTGACCAAGGCCGATCAATGCGCCGATCTCGACGACGTGCTCACCGCGCTCGAATCGGTGCGCATGGTCGGCATTCCCGTGCATGCGCTGAACGCCAAGAACACCGAAGACGTGATCGTGCTGTATCCGTACCTGGGAGCGGGCAAGAGCGCGGTGCTGGTCGGCTCCTCCGGCGCTGGCAAATCAACCCTGACCAACACCTTGCTCGGCAGCGAGCGCATGAAGACGCGCACCGTGCGCGAAAACGATTCGCGCGGCCGGCACACGACCACCTATCGCGTGCTGATTCCGTTGCCGCAAGGCGGTTGCCTGATCGACACCCCGGGCATGCGCGAACTCAAGCTCAGCGGCGAAGAAGACCTGGCCGATGGCGGCTGGGACGATATCGAAGCGCTGGCGAAAGCCTGCCGCTTCAGCGACTGCGGGCACAGCAACGAGCCCGGCTGCGCGGTCAACGCCGCGATCGAAAGCGGTGCGCTGACCGAGGCGCGCTACGCGCACTACTGCAAGCTGCGCGACGAACGCGATGCCGCCGCCGTCACCCTGGCGCAGCGCCGCGCCGAAGAAAAAGAAGCGCACAAGCCCTTCCACAAACGGCTGAAAGACAAATACGGACGCAGATAGTGTGACCACCACGCCCAGCGCCAGCGACCTGAAGGCCATCGAGCACCATGCGCAGCTCGACCAGCGTCTGACGGCCGCGGTCAAGGGCATCCGCTTGCTGGAAGCGGTCGGCTGGCCGGTGCAGGCGCAGGAAGATTTCCTCGCTGGCTGGCGCGTTGGCCGCATCAAGATGCCGCGCATCCAGTACCAGAAGCTGGATCATTCCGACATTCGCGCCGAACTGAAGATCGTCGACCAGCAGGCCGACGCCAACCATCCGATCGGCCGCTACCTGCACCTGACCAGCGAGAGCTGGCGCATCGCCACCCGCTTGCTCGACGTGGTCGGCACGCATCGGGTCACCGCGTTTTCGACCCGGTTGTTCGGCCGGCCGGGCGAAATGTTGCCGGGCGACGGCCCGACCAATATCGAAGCGGCACAGCATTTCGTCAGCCTGGCCGACGAGCTCGACCAGGAGCTGCGCAGCTACGAGGCCGGTTACGTGCTGTCGGCCGAACAGGTGCAGGTGGAGCTGCAGGATCAGATCGACACGTTCTTCGGCAAGGACAAGGTGCGCGTCGAACTGGACCCGACGCTGATCGCAAAAGCTGCCGCCAGCCCGACGCGCATTCGCCTGCGCACCAATACCGGCTTCACCGACTACGACCGCAACCAGCTGCTGATGCACGAGGCCTTCGTGCATACGCTGACCGGCTTGAACGGCCGCGAGCAGCCGGTGCTCGGCTCCATGGCGCGCGGTTCGCCACGCACCACGGCCACGCAGGAAGGCCTGGCCACGCTGTCGGAAATGATGAGCGGATCGATGGACATCGAACGCATGAAGCGCATCAGCCTGCGCATCATCGCCATCGACAAGGCCATCCACGGCGCCGACTTTGTCGACATATTTCGCTTTTTCCTGGAAGAAGGGCAGAGCGATACCGACAGTTTCACCTCGGCGCAGCGCATTTTTCGCGGCGTGCCGACCTCGGGCGGCGCCGCGTTCACCAAGGACACCGTGTACCTGCACGGCCTGTTAAGCGTGCACACCTTCTTCCGCTGGTGCCTGCGCAACCGCAAGCTGGGCCTGGCGCGGCAGTTGTTCGCCGGCAAGATGGCGCTCGAGGACGTGTTCAATTTCGAATCCTCCTTCGCCGCCGGCACCATCGCCCCGCCGCGCTACCTCCCGCCCTGGATCCAGCGCGCCAACGGCTTGGCCGGCATGCTCGCCTTCTCCCTGTTCGCCAACAAAATCCGCCTCGACAACGTCGACGCCGACGACCTAGTCCTGGGCCTCGCCTAACCCCAGCCCTTGTAGGAGCGGCTTCTGTGGGAGCGGCTTCAGCCGCGATGCCCTTGATCTCTTCCCAACCAGAAGCAGAAGCATCGCGGCTGAAGCCGCTCCCACACGGTCAGGGGTCCAGGGTGTCGTGGTCGGGGCCCAGCCAGACGGCGTCCCAGAAGGGGTAATCGCCGATGCGTTCGACGAGGCCGGCGCGCAGGGGATTGGCGATGAGATAGCGGGCGGCGTGGCGTACGTTTTCGGTCCTTCGAAGCGCGTGATCGTGGTAGCCAGGTTGCCAGAGCTTCTCGTGGCCGAGGTACGGGCGGAGTGTGGTGGAAAGCACGGCCTTGCACCGTTGCGCGACCAAGGAGAGGTTTTCCTTGTCGCCCAGTTCAACGAGCAGGTGCATGTGGTCGGGCATCAGGACCCAGGCCAGCAATCGGGCATCGACCCAAAGGGCCGGTCGGGTCAGTGCCGCCGAGGCGGCGCAAGCACGCTCGAAGCTCGCGAACCGTTGCTGCCGATCACGGGTGACGCAGGTGATGAGATAGACCTGACCGGGTAGGGATGCCCTGCCTTTGCGGAGTGCGCTACTGCGGGGAAGGTTGGACATGCGGCAATGATCGCGGCCTGCCTGGTCGCTTCGCCGTAGGGCAGCGTTGCTCCAATCCGTAGGAAAACTCCGGATTTGTGGGAGCGGCTTCAGCCGCGATGCCCTTTTGCCGGGGAAATCAGAGGCATCGCGGCTGAAGCCGCTCCTACAAGGGCAGAGGCATCGCGGCTGAAGCCGCTCCTACATGGTCATGGGCATCGCGGCTGAAGCTGCTCCCGCAGTAGAATGTGCGGATGTCTGAGCACGATGAATTCAAGCAAGCGGCCCTCGATTACCACCGGCAGTCGCCGCCGGGCAAAATCAAGGTCACGGCGACCAAGCCGATGTTGAGCCAGCGCGATCTTGCGCTGGCCTATTCGCCGGGCGTCGCCCACGCCTGTGAAGCCATCGTTGCCGACCCGGCCGCGGTTTCCGAGATGACCGCGCGCGGCAACCTGGTCGCGGTGATCACCAACGGCACCGCGGTGCTCGGCCTGGGCAACATCGGGCCGCTCGCCGGCAAGCCGGTGATGGAAGGCAAGGGCGTGCTGTTCCAGAAATTCGCCGGCATCGATGTGTTCGACCTGGAGATCGCCGAGAACGATCCGGACAAGCTGGTCGACATCATCGCCAGCCTGGAGCCGACCTTCGGCGGCATCAACCTGGAAGACATCAAGGCGCCGGAGTGTTTCGAGGTCGAGCGCAAGTTGCGCGCGCGGATGAAGATCCCGGTATTCCACGACGACCAGCACGGCACCGCCATCATCGTCGGGGCGGCGATCGTCAACGCGCTGCATGTGCTCGGCAAGGACATCGGCGACGTGAAGCTGGCCACCAGCGGCGCGGGCGCGGCCGGCACGGCTTGCATGGACATGCTCGTCTCGCTCGGTCTCAAGCTCGAAAACATCCTGGTCGCGGACAAGGACGGCGTGCTGTACGTCGGCCGTCCGGGCCTGGACCCGGCGATCGCCCGTTACGCGCGCGACACCCAGGCGCGCACCCTGGCCGATATCGTCAAGGGCGCCGATGTTTTCCTCGGCTTGTCCGCGGGCGGTGTGTTGAAGGCCGAGATGGTCGAGACCATGGTCGAGCGCCCGGTGATCTTCGCGCTGGCCAATCCGTATCCGGAAATCGATCCGCACGAAGCCAAGCGCGTGCGTCCGCACGCGATCATCGCCACCGGCCGGTCCGATTTTCCGAACCAGGTCAACAACGCGTTGTGCTTTCCGTACATTTTTCGCGGCGCGCTCGATGTCGGCGCGACCACCATCAACGAAGAAATGAAACGCGCCTGCGTCACGGCGATTGCCGAACTGGCGCGTCGCGAGGCCTCCGACCTGGGCAGCGCCTACAGCGGCGAGACCCCGCGTTTCGGCCCTGAATACCTGATCCCGCGGCCGTTCGATCCGCGCCTGCTGATTTCGCTGGCGCCCGCCGTGGCCGAAGCGGCCATGCGTTCCGGCGTCGCCACCCGGCCCATCGCCGATTTGCCGACGTACCGCGAACAGCTGTCGCAATTCGTGTTCCGCACCGGCCTGGTGATGAAGCCGATGTTCGACCGCGCGCGCGCCGATCTCAAGCGCGTGGTGTATGCCGAAGGCGAGGAAGAAACCGTCCTGCGCGCCATCCAGACCGTGGTCGATGAAGGCCTGGCGCGACCGATCCTGATCGGCCGACCGGGCGTGATCGAAAAGCGCATCAAGCGCCTCGGCCTGCGCCTGCGCCTGGGCATCGATTTCGACCTGACCAATCCGGACGACGATCCGCGCTTCAACGAGTACTGGCAGCAATACCACCAGCTCATGGCGCGGCGCGGCGTGTCGCCACCGGCGGCCAAGGCGATCGTGCGCTCGCGCGGCACGGTGATCGCCTCGCTGATGGTGAAGCGTGGCGAAGCCGACGCGATGCTGTGCGGCATCGTCGGCCGTTACAACGGCAAGCTGAAACACGTCATCGATGTCATCGGCCTGGACCCGGGCGTGAAGAGCTTGTCGGCGCTGTCGGTGGTGATCACCACCAAGGGCCCGTTCTTCTTCACCGACACCCATGTGCAGGTCGATCCGAGCGCCGAGCAGATCGCCGAATCGGCGTTGCAGGCCGCGTATCGCCTGAAACTGTTCGGCATCACGCCGAAGGTCGCATTGATCAGCCATTCCAATTTCGGCTCGGTCGACACGCCCAGCGCGCGCAAGATGGCGCAGGCCGTGGAGCTGATCCGCGAACGCAATCCGCGCCTGGAAGTCGATGGCGAAATGCACGTCGACGCGGCGCTGAACCAGGATATCCGCGACCGTATTTTCCCGGACTCCCGCCTGCATGGCAGCGCCAATCTGCTGGTGCTGCCGAACCTCGACGCCGCCAACACCGCCTACAACCTGACCCGCGCCATGACCGATGGCATCGGCATCGGTCCGGTGTTGATGGGCATGGCCAAACCTGCGCACGTGCTGACCCCCTCGGCCACCGTGCGTCGCGTCGTCAACATGACCGCCATCGCCGCCGTAGAAGCCCAAATCCGCGCCGCCCGCGGCACCTGACCCGGGGCGTTTGTGGGAGCGGCTTCAGCCGCGATGCTCTTCCCAAATCCGCGACAAGCGATCGCGGCTGAAGCCGCTCCTACAGATTGCCGGGGGGGTGAACTTTCTTGCCTTGCTCAAGGTCACTGCTTCACGCGCACCAGCGCAGCCGGGAGAGGGCATCGTGAAGAAATTCATGCGGGACAACCGGGGGTTCCTGATCTTCTTGTTGTTCTTCGGTTTGTTCCGCACCGCCATCGCCGATTGGAATCCGGTGCCGTCCGGTTCGATGCGCCCGACCATCCAGGAAGGCGATGTCGTTTTCGTCAATCGCATGGCCTACGACTTGAAGGTGCCGCTGACCAATCGCATCGTCGCGCACACCGGCGAACCCGCGCGTGGCGACATCGTTACCTTCTATTCGCCAATCGACGAAACGCGGTTGATCAAGCGCCTGGTCGCGCTGCCCGGCGACACCGTGGAGATGCGCGATAAGGTGGTCATCGTCAACGGCCAGCCGGCGAGCTACAAGGATCTGGGCACCGCACGCGAGCGAATGTCCGACGGCGTCGAGATCGATGCCCTGCGTTTCGATGAAAGCAGCAACGGCAACGACCATGTCGTGCAATGGCTGCATCCGCCGAGTGGTTCTGAATACGACAGCTTCGGGCCCATCGTCATCCCGCCCGACCATTTCCTGATGCTCGGCGACAACCGCGACAACAGCGCCGACTCGCGATATTTCGGCCTGGTCCCGCGCAACCTGCTGATCGGCCGCGCCGTACGCGTCCTGGTGTCGGCCGACATCAACGATGGTTGGGCCCTAAAAACCGAACGCTGGGGCGCCCGCCTCAACTAACGGCCCGTGTAGGAGCGGCTTCAGCCGCGATGCTTTTCGCGAAGAGCTTCGCGGCTGAAGCCGCTCCTACAGCGGTCTAGCGTGACTGAACTGAGCCGAAGCGAACAATTCGGCATATTTCGGACAATTCGGACAAGAATAGGGCAATATACGGACATTCTCGGCCGTTTGGAGGTGCCAATGGCGCTCAATTCGGACAATTTGCCAGAGCTCATGTTCGCAAATGCTGCCGACCCGTCGGTGGCCCGGAGGATTCGCCGGCTCGCTGCCGCGGGGCGCCTGCGCAAGTTGTATGCCGGGGTCTATACCTCCAATCTGGAAAGCCCGCCGGAAGCGATCGTGCTCCGCCATTGGCAGCCAATCGTTGGGCACCTGCTTGCGGGCGGCGTGATTTCGCATCGTTCGGCCTTCGACGGCAAACCTCACGAAGGCACTCTGGTCGTTACCCGAGGCAAGACGCGCCGCCAACTGGAGCTGCCCGGCCTTACCGTGCACGTCGTGCCCGGCCCCGGACCGCGACTGGCTCCCCCGGCCAACGATGCTCCCCATGGCGCACTCTATCTGGCCAGCGATCCGCGTCGGCATCTGGAAAACCTGACGCGCGGCCGTGGATGGTCCGAACGGGTATTACCGCAGGCGGCTGTCGAAGCGTCGCTGGATCGCATCATGATGGTAGGAGGCGAGCACCGGTTGAATCAACTGCGCGACCAGTCGAGGGAAATCGCCGAGGCACTCGGGTACGAGTCGCAGTTCAAACGGCTCGACGGTTTGATCGGAGCGCTTCAAGGCACGCAGGAGGCAAGAAAGCTGACGGCACGCCAGGCGCTGGCACGGGCTGCCGGTCGCCCCTGCGATCCCGTGCGATTGGAGATCTTCGATGCGCTTTTCGCCGCGCTCAATCTCAGCACGTTGGCGGATATTGCCGATCCGGCGTCGTCCGGAAACGCCCGTGAAAACTTCGCCTTTTTTGAAGCCTACTTTTCCAATTACATCGAAGGTACGACGTTCACTGTTGAAGAAGCTGAAAGCATCGTCTTTCGTGGTCAGATCATCGAGAATCGCAGCGCCGACTCCCACGACATGCTCGGTACGTTCAATGCGGCGATGACAGCACCCTGGCGCGACAAGCCTCCGAAAACTCCCGACGAATTTCTGTATTGGCTGCAAAGCGTCAACGCGCTGGTGATGCAGAAGCGGCCCGACAAGCGGCCTGGCGAATGGAAGGACAAACCAAATCAGGCGGGTAACACCTATTTCGTGATGCCGGAGCTCGTGCCGGGTACCTTGCGAGAGGGATTTGCGCGCATCAGTGCCTTATCGCACCCCCTGGCGCGTTCGGTCATGACCATGTTCGTCGTCGCCGAAGTGCACCCATTCCTTGACGGCAACGGTCGCACGGCCCGCCTTGCAATGAACAGCGTGCTCAGTGCCGAGCGCCTAAGCCGCATCATGATCCCAACGGTGTACCGGGAAGATTACTTGCTGCCCTTGAAGGCGCTCAGCCACAACCAGAGCGCCGAAGCGCTGCTGGTGGCCATGTCTCGAATCCAGCGCTGGTCGGCAGCGTTCGATTACAGCTTGCCAAGAGCGGAGCTGCGGGACGGCCTTGCGCGCTGCAATGCATTTCAAGAGGATCTGCGCAACTATCGCCTGGTGTTCCCGCACACCTGATGCCAAAAATGTAGGAGCGGCTTTAGCCGCGAAGCTTTTTGTGGGAGCGGCTTTAGCCGCGATGCCTTTCGCGCAAAGCATCGCGGCTGAAGCCGCTCCTACAAATGCTTAGTCGAGGAATTTCCAGAGGCCTAGCGCGGCGCCGGTTGGGTCGCGGATGATGCTCATCCAGCCCATGCCGGGGATTTCGGTGACGTCTTCGACGATGCTCGCGCCGAGCGCGCGTGCCTTGGACGTCGCCGCTTCGATGTCGTTCACCAGCACGTAAGGCAGCCACGACGAAGGCGCGCCGGCCACCGGATGCACGCGCATGCCACCGCCCGTGCCACCGCCGACGGCGATGGTGATGTACGTGCCGTTGGGAAGGGCAAGTTCTTTCATCGTCCAGTCGAACAGCTCGCCATAGAAGCCCTTGGCAGCGTCCAGGTCCCTGGTGTTCAACTCGATGTGCACAAACGGATTGGCCATGCCCAAAGCATAGTCCAACCCACCCCAAATTGTAGGAGCGGCTTCAGCCGCGATAGCTTTCCTTAGCCTGAGAGAATTCGCGGCTAAAGCCGCTCCCACAACAGCAGCGGGGTTAGTTTTTGCGGAGGCCGGGCTTGGGCTTCCACAGGCCGAGGTGTGCGCCGGTCGGGTCGGTGATGATGCTGAACCAGCCCATGTCGGGGACTTCAGTTACATCCTTGAGTATCAGGGCGCCGAGTTTCTTGGCCTTTTGCGTGGCCGCTTCGATGTCTTCCACGGCCACGTAGGGCAGCCATTCCGAAGGCGCGCCGGGCATCTTCTGCGCCAGCATGCCGCCGCCGGTGCCTTCGCCAACGTTGATCGTCGTGTAGGTGCCGCCCGCTATGTTTTCATCAGCGGTCTTCCAGTCGAAGAGCTTGCCGTAAAAAGACTGTGCCTTGTTCAGGTCCGTCGTATTCAACTCCACATGTACAAAGGGGTTTGTCATGTTGTTCTCCTTGGATTTCGCGGCGTAGGAATGAATCTCCTGACGCGAGCACCGCGACTCGCAATCCCTGAACGTTGATGGACTTCGTTGCAGGGAGTGCGACTGTAGCGGTGGGAGTATGAAAATTATGCAAGTGTGGGGTTACGGTTGTGGTAAGTGTTCAGGAATAATCGCTGGCGGGATAAACGTCGCCGTCACCGAAGAGCGCATCGCAAACACTCCGAATAGATCAGCGCGGTGCGTGACAGACCGACGATCCATCATCAAAGCGCACGCCGTCCGTCCCCGCCGAAGTAATCGTCATGACGCCGGTACGCCGGTCGAACTCGTAGTGGCGGCTCATGAATTCTTCGTCGAAGGTGATGGTGTTGGCCGTGATCACCACATTGCGCTTCTCGGTGGTGTCCGGCGAATCGCACCAGTGCCAGGTAACCATCTGCGTGTCGCCATCGATCACCCAATGCGAAGGGCAGGTGCCGCCTTCCTCATCCACGCAATCCAGCGTGACTGTTTCGGCCAGCACGGTGCTGGAAGCCGCGACCGAAAGGCCGGCAACGAAAAGTACCACGGACAAACGCGAAGGCATGGACATCGGTAATCCCCTGGTTGGCGACGAAAGCAGCAGCACTCGGCTCGCAACCGTGATGGTACGCCCGGCATCCGGGGTGCCGTTGAAAAGGCATGCTGGCCCCACCCCGACAGCCTGGAGGTCGGACCCTGGAGGGCTGGCGGGAGCCTGGGGTGGTTGGGTGGTTGGGAACGGGCAAAGGCTTCGCGGCTGAAGCCGCCCCTACAAGAGCCGAGGCGCCCCTTGTGGGAGCGGCTTCAGCCGCGATGCCCCACCTAAGCTAAACTTCCCCTCTAACTCAAAAAACGCCCCCGAGACCAAGCAATGAGCTGGCTAAACGACATCCTCGACAACGACCGCGACCCCAACGAAACCAAAGAGTGGCTCGAGTCCCTCAAGGCCGTCCTCGACCACGACGGCCCCGAGCGCGCCCACCAGCTGCTCGAGCGCATGGTTGAACTGACCCGTCGCGCCGGCGCCCAGCTGCCGTTCCAGCCGACCACCGAATACATCAACACCATTCCGCCCCAGCTGGAACCGCCGCTGGCCGGCGATGCCAACATCGAATGGCGCATTCGTTCCATGATCCGCTGGAACGCCATGGCCATGGTCGTGCGCGCCAACCGCAAACCCGGCGAACTCGGCGGCCACATCGCCAGCTTCGCCAGCTCAGCCACGCTCTACGACGTCGGCTTCAACCATTTCTGGCGCGCACCGACCGCAGAATTCCCCGGCGACCTGCTCTACATCCAGGGCCATTCCAGCCCGGGCATCTATGCACGCGCCTTCCTGGAAGGCCGCATCAGCGAAAACCAGCTCGACAACTTCCGCATGGAAGTCGACGGCCAGGGCATCAGCTCCTATCCGCACCCGTGGCTGATGCCGAACTTCTGGCAGACGCCGACCGTCAGCATGGGCCTGGGCCCGATCGCGGCGATCTACCAGGCGCGCTTCTGGAAATACCTGGAAGGCCGCGGCCTGATGCCGAAGACCGATCGCAAGATCTGGTGCTTCCTGGGCGATGGCGAAACCGACGAACCGGAATCGCTCGGCGCGATCTCGCTGGCCGGCCGCGAAAACCTCGACAACCTGATCTTCGTCGTCAACTGCAACTTGCAACGCCTCGACGGCCCGGTGCGCGGCAACGGAAAGATCATCCAGGAACTGGAAGGCAATTTCCGCGGCGCCGGCTGGAACGTATTGAAAGTGGTCTGGGGCAGCTACTGGGATCCGCTATTGGCGCGCGACACCCAGGGCATCCTCAAGAAGCTGATGATGGAAACCGTCGACGGCGAATACCAGAACTGCAAGGCCTTCGGCGGCGCCTACACGCGCGAGCATTTCTTCGGAAAATATCCGGAGACCGCGGCCATGGTCGCCAACCTGAGCGATGACGACATCCGCCGGCTCAATCGCGGCGGCCACGATCCGCACAAGGTGTATGCCGCGTACGACGCGGCGTCCAAGCACAAGGGCCAGCCGACCGTGGTCCTGGCCAAGACCGTCAAGGGTTACGGCATGGGCGCGTCGGGCGAATCGCTCAACCCCACGCACAACACCAAGAAGATGGACCTGGACGCGGTGAAGACCTTCCGCGACCGCTTCCAGCTGCAAGTCAGCGACGAGCAAGTCGAGAAGCTGGCGTTCTACAAGCCGGCCGAGGATTCGCCCGAGATCAAATACATCCAGGAACGGCGCGCCGCGCTCGGCGGCTACCTGCCGCAGCGTCGCGCCAAGGCCGATGAAAGCCTGGAAGTGCCGAAGCTCGAAGCTTTCGATCGCCTGCTCAAATCCAGCGGCGAGCGCGAGATCAGCACGACCATGAGTTTCGTGCAGACGCTCAACATCATCCTGCGCGACAAAGTGGTCGGCCCGCGCGTCGTGCCGATCGTCGCCGATGAGGCACGCACCTTCGGCATGGAAGGCCTGTTCCGGCAGATCGGCATCTACGCCCCGCACGGCCAGAAGTACAAGCCGGTCGACGCCGACCAGCTGATGTACTACCGCGAGGACACCGCCGGCCAGGTGCTCGAAGAGGGCATCACCGAAGCCGGCGCGTTCTCCAGCTGGATGGCCGCGGCCACCAGCTACAGCACCAACAACCAGCCGATGCTGCCGTTCTACATCTACTACTCGATGTTCGGTTTCCAGCGCATCGGCGACAGCGCCTGGCAAGCCGCCGACATGCGCGCGCGCGGCTTCCTGCTCGGCGCCACTGCCGGCCGCACCACATTGAATGGCGAAGGCCTGCAACACGAAGACGGCCACTCGCACCTGCTCGCCGGCGCGATTCCGAACTGCCGCCCGTACGACCCGGCCTTCGGTTTCGAAGTCGCGGTGATCGTGCAGGAAGGCATGAAGCGCATGCTCACCGAGCAGCGCGACGAGTACTACTACCTGACCCTGATGAACGAAAACTACGCCCACCCGGAAATGCCGGAAGGCGCCGCGCCGGGCATCCTCAAGGGCATGTATTTGTTGAAGGACGCCGGCAAAGCGAAGAAGGGCGAGTTGCGCGTGCAGCTGCTGGGCAGCGGCACGATTCTGCGCGAGGCGATTGCGGCGGCGGAATTGCTCGATAAGGATTTCGGGATTTCTTCGGATATCTGGAGCTGCCCATCGTTTACCGAATTGCGTCGTGATGGCTTCGATGTGGAGCGGTTCAACCGTTTGCATCCGGAAGCGGAACAGAAGAAAGCGTATGTCACCGAGTGCCTTGAAGGGCGTTCGGGTCCGGCTATTGCCGCGACGGATTATGTGCGGGCGTTTGCCGATCAGATTCGGGCGTTTGTGCCGATGCGGTATACGGTTCTAGGCACCGACGGGTTCGGGCGTTCGGATACGCGCGCGAATCTGCGGCGGTTCTTTGAGGTGGATCGGTATTACATCGCGCATGCCGCTGTGGCCGCTTTGGCGGCGGAAGGGCGTATGAATAGCAAGGATGTAGCGAGAGCAATTAAGCAGTATAAGATCGACTCTGAAAAGGCAAACCCGGTCGGAGCGTAATCTAATTTTCCCTTAGGCTAATTGAGGGTATTGGAACGCCAAGCCGATGCCAGGCGAGTTGAAATAGTGTCATCGTGGGACTTCCATCTATCTGGCCCTCCAATGAATAACGCTTCGGTGATCAAACCCGCTCAGCCACTAGGATACGTAGGCAGCCTCGTTGCTGAAATGTTTGCGACTGGTTGGACCGAGCCGTTTATCGAGAACATTCCGGAGCACGGATGTACGATTGGAACGAGCACGGGGACCAAGAGAGCAAGGAACGAAGATCGGGCCGCAATCGCCAGTGTTGCTGCTAGAAACGGTGAGAGATATTGCGTCGCATTGCTCTGTGACGGAGTTGGGGGCTCGTCAATGGGTGACGCTGCTGCCGGAATCTGTATTGCGGCGATAATAGACGGGCTTTCAAAGCTCGATACAAAGTATTCGCTCGACAGGATTCTTTCTGACCTAGTTCGATACGCCGATGATGTCATTAGAGACGAATTGAGAGGTAAGGGGCAGACGACGCTTAGTGCATTGTTGGCGAGCAGTCGGGGCGAATGCATTGCGATAAATGTTGGAGATAGCAGAATTTTCTCGTGGGACGGTCGTCGATCTTCATTTGTACAAATTAGTAGAGACGACACCATTGAAAACGAGCTTGCCGCCCTGCCGCTGTTGGATCAGTCAATGTTGGACGAGCGCGGTTTGCGCGGAACGCTTTCGCAGGCGCTCGGTGAAGTGAATCGCTCTGCGACGGACCTGCGCCTCACAGTGCTCACTGCTGACCACTTCGGCAGCGGTGGGGCGGTTTTGGCGTCGGACGGCGCGTGGAAAGGCGCCGAGCAAGCCTTCTTGTTGATTGCAAGCCATTCCGGCAAGGCTTCAGACCTTGTGCGTCGGACACTCTCCGTCGCTGCGTGGACCGGTGGGCTCGACAACGTATCGGTAGTCGCCATCGAAAACTGCAGATCGTTTGCAGCTGGCAACGCACCCGATCTAATGATGAACTACAAAGAAGCAGGAACCACCGTTTGGATTCGAAACACCAAACTAGTGATCAGGGATTCTTGGATAGCCGAAGAGCGGGGACCTAGTCCGCAACAGCCGAAACACGTGAAAAGAGGCAAGGAGTTAACTGGCTCCTCCCGTCCAAAGCGAAAGTCAGCGAGCCGCAAGAGAGCGTCGCTGGCTGGCCCTCAGCTGGACGGGCTCAAGGAGTTGCCGGAAACGTCGGGTGCAGTTCAGCCGCGCCTTATTGGGCTGAAGCAAAAAGTTGTCATTACAACTGACGACGAGGATGGCCAATGAATGGTCCCGCGCCGACTTTCGAACTTCCAAGTCGTTACTCCGTATTAGACGCTAACCTCGCGAGTGGCGGTTTTGGCAGCGTCGCGAAGTTGCAAGACCGATTCTTGGATCGCGCGGTACTCTTCAAGACAATCATTGATGCCGATCATTCTGATCAGCTACTTCGTGAGGTTCGCGCGCTCTCGCGGCTGAGGTCCCGCCATGTTGTCGATATATATGACGTCATTCAAGACCGAAATGGACAAATCGCCGGAATGGTCATCGAGTACCTCACTGGTCGAGACTATTCCAGCTTTCATAGCGAAGCAGCCAAAAATGCCTACGCGTATATGCGCACTCTTTACCAGCTTGCCGCTGCCATTTCTGACTTGCACGCAGCTGGTATTGTTCACCGAGATATAAAGCTCGAAAATCTAAAGGACTCGGCGGCGGGGATTCTGAAGCTATTTGACTTCGGATTGTCGAGTCCAACAGGCGGATATCAAACAGTAAACAATCGGGGTACCTATGTGTACGCCGCGCCTGAGCTATTTGTTAAGGGCGCAACCATTACACCGGAAATGGATGTTTACGCCTTCGGCGTGTGCGCGTGGGCGCTCGCTGCTCCGACATGGCCCACCGAGCTGTGCGAACGGCCTCCCCAAAGCAGTTCAAAAGTTTGTTCGATTAGCAAGGCTCTACCCCAGCTTCCCACCGAGATCGCAAATCTGATTGATTTGTCGTTGTCGGTCGACCCGCGCGAAAGGCCACCCGCAAGTGACCTTGCGACGTTGCTTGCAAAAGTTCTGGTGCGTAACAGCCACCGTGGAAACTTCATTGAGTCAAATAGATCAATCTACGAGCTCTCTCAACAAAAGACCGGAGTCAAGCTTACTATCGGAAATTTGGGTGAGCTCAGAGTTGCTTACGATGGGCTCGTCTTTCGCGTGACGGCTGTTTCGGTAGGGGTCTACGCAAACAACGTGCAGTTGGCCGCCGGGATGGTTCTCCACGATTCGTGCGTTCTAACATTTGGGCAGCCAGCTCTGGGTGCTCAACGACAGTTTGTTTCATTTTTCTCGTCGCATCCCGAGGTTGTCCTGTAATGGCTCAGAGATTTGCACCAGGAACGTTACTTATCGACCGGTACCTGATCGACAGCTATCACAATGCGGGAGGCATGCAGGAGGTCTATCGGTGCCATGACATTTCGCTAGATCGTCCCGCCGTAGTTAAGACGCCCAAGGATGGTGTAAAGGACAGGCGTTTTAGGCGTGGCGCGGAAATGGGAGCGAGAGTAAATCACCCAAATATTGCTGCCACTTACGACTACTACGAGGACGAAGATGTAACGTTTCTGGTTGAAGAGTTTGTGCCGGGCCGAGACTTAGGGAGGCGACTTTCTAGCGACTACTATTTTCTAGATCCTGGCTTGGCAGCCCACGTTGTTCATCACATCGCACGGGCACTACACGAAGCCCATCGGGCCGAGATATGCCATCGGGATCTAAAACCGAGCAATGTGATGGTTTCAGATGATGCCAGTCTGTACACGATCAAACTGACAGATTTTGGTATCGCAAAGCTCGCTGAGTCTGCGATCGCTACAGAAATGTCCGAATGGAAGCGCGACGAGGCAACGCTGACAACGTCGAGTACGCTGCTCGGCGCTGTCCCTTACATGGCACCAGAATGCTGGTCTGATTGGAAATCTGCCGGCCAGCCAATGGATATTTGGGCGCTAGGATGTATTGCGTACCAGTTGCTTTCTGGCAATTTGCCGTTTGGCGGCGGCGCAGTAGCAATCGCGAACGTTGTGCGTGCTGAAGCAGCCGGCATCGTAAATTTGCAGAAGCCGGCGACGTTTGGAACGCACGCGAGTACGATCAAACTGGAGAGTGATATTTGGGCGTTGGTGCTCTCCTGTATCGCATTGGACCCCGCAAACCGGCCATCAGCTAAACAGGTAATCGAGGCGTGCGACGCGCTTTGTTATTCAAGTTCCGAACGAATGCTCGGGGAAATAATCGAATATGGGATTCCCTATGACTCAGGCGTGAAGCGAAAGACCGGTCGAATAAGGAATCTTGTCTCTAAAAGCGCAGATTTCTTTCATGGCAGCGAGTTTTACGGATCGGGCATTCCGAAGGTCGGGCAGAAAGTTAGCTATTCGGTTTACCCAGGTGCTCCATGGGATCGATGTTCGCCGGTGCTCTTGCTTAGGTAGACCAGATGCCCTGCGTCGGCGATCACTAGCCTTTCGACTCGCTGTTGGTGAAGATCGGAGCGATCAGTCGCCCTTTGAATCATCGGAAAAGTCGTCATAGTTTCCGAGCTCCAACCCAAGCTTTAGCTGCGCGACGAGGGATTCAATACTTTGCCGAGAATAGGGCCCGGTTGCTAGAAGCCGAATGGTACTGTTCTTAGAGACTCGTATGTTCGCGATCTCTTCGCCTTGATGGGCTCCCATTGACGGAACAGATCGTGACTCGGGAGATCGCGACGCTCCGCTTTTATTTGCATACGCGGTGTCGAATTGGCCTGCGCTATCCGCTGCCTGCGGGGCGCCCTCATTAGTATCTTCGGCCCCTGAGATGCCGTCGTCGGAGTCCAAACGCGCAAAAGAGATGTTCTCTTTGTAGATCTTAATTACGTCGCTGACCGCGTTTTCATTGAAGTCCTTGTCCACTTTCAGGTAGTGAGAAACGGTGTCCATCGACGGAAGGTCCGCAGCGTACTTTGACCAAAGGTCGCTCATGATTTTTGGGTTTAGCGCCGCCTTCTTGAGCGCCGCATCTCGATCAGGCGAATGCTGGCGCTCATCCTGAACAACACTAAGTCCGAACGGAGTAAGAAATACTTTGCGTTCAGCCCCGTTGCCCTTGTCTGCCATGAGGCCGTAAGCCTTGAGGGCAGCTACCGTGACGAGCCCTCCGCTACTCTTTGGCCCATATTTCCAGTGGCTCGCTGCCGTGGGAACCAAAGCTTCATGCCTCCCTTCTGCCTTGAAGTACGCTTTGGCGCGAGCCAATGCGTCGCTCAAATTCAGCGATGGATAAGCTGGACTGCGTTTAATCGTGACCGCCACTGTCGACCCCGCCCGTGGTTCCAAGCTGCACAGTAAGCCCACTTCTGTTGGAATGCAAGACTTATATGCTTTCCATGTCCGAGATACGAAAGACGGGTATTGACAACGTAAGTCTCCAGGACGCAGACTTAGCTTGGAGATGGGAAAAGGGAGTAGAAATTCAAAAAGGCTGCGCGTGCGTACTCCGCCACTGACCCAAGCGACCGGGCTTCCGAGTGCGTAGGCCAAAAACGAAGCGGCCCCCGACTGGACAAGAGTCAGGGGCCGCGTGGAAACAAGTCGCTCACATTGATGCACCTAACGACAAGCGGCAATTGCGCGCTAACCGCTGAGTGCGCCGTAAAACTAGCACATTGCTTAGCCGCCGGCTAGGAAAGCTGGAGCGGTGTCACGCAACAGGTCGGCCTGTGGGTTGTCGTGCGTCAAAACACGACTTAGAGGTAATCGATCATGAGTTCCATCTATTTCTTCTTGCACAAGAGCACCGTGAACGGCCAGTGGTACTTCAACGTTCGCAGCACCGGCAATCACCATGTCGTTGCTACCTCCGAGGGATATCACAACAAGCAAGACGCGATCCGCACGATCAACGTCATCCGGGGCGGGGCTGCGACGGCGTCGATCTATGACGACTCCGTCAAGCAGTGGGCCGCGTAAGGCAGAAAGAATGGGGGCGGGTTCGCTCGCCCCCAATTCCGGCGGGTTCCTGATGATCGATGCATTACGTAGCGCAAATTCAGCGGGAGTAGCTCATGTATATCGACGTCGACGTGGAGTTTGGACGGGCCGTTGAGGCCGTCGGCGGCATACGGGCCGATTCCCTTCCTCGCGGCACGTTTCCTGGCAAGAACGCTGACTACGTGTTTCACGAACACCGTGTCGTGGCCGAGCTAAAATGCTTGGACAAGGATCGCATTCACGATGAAAAAGCTGTCGCGATCGCTTCCAAGCATTATGCGGACGCGCTTGAACGCGGAAAGGCGCCCGTCGTCGTATTTGGCACGACGACCCTTACCACTGACGGTTTCGAGGATGACTTCAGGCAAAAGATCATGGAGATTTATTCTCCGGGGATTAGCCGGTCCATCCGCGACGCTGACTTGCAAATTGCTGATACAAAACTCGCGCTAGGACTAAGCGATTACAAGGGCCTTTTGCTGCTTGTTAACAACTCCAACTCTGCGCTTCATCCGGCAAACATGGTCGAATTAGTTGGAAATGCGCTTCGGCCGACGACCACATTTCCGAATATCAACTCTGCAATTATTTTCACCGTAAATATGTACTCGGACTACAAGGGAAAGGATACGCACATTTGGTATAGCGGAAACCGATTTGGAATTAGCCCTATCGACGACGAATTCGAGCGAAAACTGCAGGAAGCTTGGTTTCGACACCACTCGGTATTGGTTGGGCAACCCATCGAAACGATACGTGGTTCGAGATCGATGCTATCTGAGCTTGAGAACTACAACCAGCTATCAGGCCCGCGGAAGGGCAAGGGCGATCACGGGTAAGCGAGCCGAGAGGCGTGAATCAGTCATGGAGGCAAGGATCAGCGCCGACTTCCGACGGGCTGTCCAACGCTTGATCTCTTCTTCCATCACTACGCTCATGGGGTTTCCTTGGATAAGGTTACACCTGAGCAGGAAATCACTGGGTCATTACACCCCAGCATTGCGCTCCGGGTAACTCTCATACACATGCTCGAACACCGCCGCACACTTCTGGTTGTAGAGCTCGGGCGTATAGGCGCGAGGGAGACCGGTGTCTAGCGTGTCTTCGATGGTCAGCTTCAACTGTGACCGCGCCGTCGATTTCTGTCGCCAGTTCAGTACGAGCAGCGCCTTCAGCCGGTTCAGCAGTTCGCGTGCAATCTTCTTAACCTCGGCGCGCTCTTCTGTGGTCAGTACCGGCGCTGGGCGGGTGAGGATGTCGAAGATGACCAATTCCTCCTCGCTCATGTTCTCGCGTACATGGCGCTGCTGCTCTTCGTTGAGGCTGTTTGAGAGTTTCAACAGTTCCTCGAACAGTTCCTCGATGCTGCGGCTTCCGGCGTTGTAGCTTTCGATCAGCGCATCGAACTTCTCGGCGAAGTCGGCTCGGGTCCGATTTAGCTGAATCATCCTTTCCAGTTGCGCGCGAATCGCGGCCTTGAGCACTTCAAGGTCGGTATTCTTGTGTTTGGATTCCTTGAATCGTTGCGCCAGTGCCTCGAAGTTGATCTTCGACAGATCGAGCGCCGGCGGTCCTTGTTCGCGGATTTCGTGGCCCGTGATCGACTCATCCAACAAACTGTTGATATCGTTCATCACCTGCGAGATGTCCGGCGGGTTCGGATTCAGCGTCGCACGGATAGCCTCGGCCAGTGTCGTCAGACAAGCGACGCGGCTGGCGAAGTCCAGCGCCGTCGGGTCTGGCTTCACGGCGCGGTACAGCGTGCTGACCAGCCGCTCATGGGCGAAGAAGTCGCGCCGTAGCGCATCGGGTGAGATCAGCGCGTTCATCGCGTCCTCGATCTGTTGCAGGCGATCCAGACTGCCCGCCGCCAATGCCTCTATCTCGCCGAGCAACACGCCGTGTCTGGCACAGAAGGCCGTGGCATCGTCCACCGCCTTGCGCAGTTCCGCCACCAGTTGCTGCTTGTCCCTGACCGGGCTCTTACCGTCCTTGCCGGCGCCATAGATGGCCAGCGCCTTTTCCAGCGAGGCGAAAACGTTGGCGTAATCGACGATGACACCGCTGTGCTTGCCGGGGAAGACACGGTTGGCGCGGGCGATGGTCTGCATCAGCGTGTGGTTGCGCATGGGCTTGTCGAGATAAACCGTCGAGCAGCTCGGCGCGTCGAAGCCGGTCAGCCACATGGCGCAGACAAAGACCAGGCGCAATGGGTCGTCGGTATCCTTGAACTTCTCGTCCAGTCCCGGCTGCGATTCGTTCATGCGCCTGCGGTGCGGCTCGATGTCCAGCCCCAGCTTCTGCATCTGCTGGATTTCGTTTTGCCCAGGCGAGACGATCAGCGCCATGTCGGTGGTGGTCAGCACCTGCAGCCGTTGTCTCAGCTCGGCCATGCGCAGGTCGCGCCGCGCCTGCTCCGGAGTCATCCCTTCGCGGGGCCGGTAGTCCAGCTCACCGAGTTCCTGCCGCACGCGCGCTGTTTCCGTCAGCCAGTGCGCTCTCACTTTGTCGTGCATACGTAGCGCGGTGGCCTTGTCGATGCAGACGACCATCGCCTTGCCGACAAACCCACGACCCAGGAAGTGTCGCACGATGTCTTGCGCTACCGTTTCCAGGCGGTCGTCACGAGTGATCAAGTGGTATTGCCGGCCCAATTCACGTTCCAGCTTGGCCTCCTGCTCGGGATCGAGCTCGGCGTCCTCGATCAGGCGATAGATGTCTTCGTTGAGGTCTGGGTTGGTTAGCTGCAGTTCCGGCGTGCGGTTCTCGTAGAACAGCGGCACGGTAGCGCCGTCTTCGATGGATTGCTGGAAGTCGTAGATGGACACATAGTCGCCGAAGACTTCTTTGGTACGCTCTTCGCCCGCAATCAGCGGTGTGCCGGTAAAAGCCAGGAACATGGCCTTGGGCAGCGCGGCGCGCATGTTCAGCGCCAGCGTGTCGTACTGGCTGCGATGCGCCTCGTCCGTCAGCACGATCACGTCGGAACGATCGCAGAGCAACTCGGGCGTCTGGAATTTGTGCACCAGCGTGAAAACGTAGCGGTGATTGCCACGCAGCAATTCGCGCAGGTGGGCGCCGCTGACCGCATGACACTCGTCGCCCTCGGACTCGCTCACCGCGCCAGTGGTCTTGAAGGTCTTGGCGATCTGCTCGTCCAGTTCCACGCGGTCGGTGACGACCACAAAGGTCCAGTTGCCGGCCAGCTTGCGCAGTACCTTCTGTGCGAAGAAGACCATCGAGAAACTCTTACCGCTGCCCTGCGTCTGCCAGAACACACCGCCGCGCCCGTGACCGAGCTCGCGGGCTTCGAGCATTGAGGTAATGGCGTTGTTCACGCCGAGATACTGATGGTTCTGGCCGAGGATCTTGACCAGTCCGGCCTTGTGCTCGGAGAACAGCGTGAAGTTCTCCACCAGGTCGAGCAGGCGCGTCGGGTCGCAAGTGCCGCGCAGCACCACCTCCAGCGACACGCGGCGAGGCTCGTCCTCGCGCTCTATTCTTTTCCACTCCACCCAACGCCCCCAGTCGGCGGTGAGTGAGCCGACACGGCTGTCGGTGCCGTTGGATGCGATGAGGAGCGCGTTGCTCCAAAAAAGCGCCGGAACCTGCTGCTTGTAGTGAGTGAGGTTCTCATCGAAGGCGGCCCGCGCCGGCACGCCAGGCTTCTTGAGTTCGATCACCACCCAGGGCAGGCCATTAACGAAGCCAACAAGATCGGGCCGACAGGTGTAGAGCGCACCGGTGACGCTGAACTGGCTGACCAGAAGGAAGTCGTTGTTCTCGGGATTTTCCCAATCCATCACGCGCAGGCGTTCGGTTTTCTGGCCTCCGTCTTCGCGGTCGGGCACCGACACCGTGATGCCTTCCTTGAGCAGCCGATAGACCTCGCGATTGGCGGCCTCCAAGCTCATCGCCGAGCGGTCGCGGGCAAGTTCATCCATGGCGGAGTTGATCGCATCTGACGACGAGTCGGGATTGAGCTTGCTAAGGGCCGCGCGCAGACGGGGCGCGAGTACTGCCTCGCCCTTGGTCTCGCGCCCCAGCGTGCCGCCGGCGCCGAAGGTTTCCTCTAGCGCCGACATCGTCTGCCAACCAAGCGAAGCGAACAGACCGATAGCTGGCTGCTCGACGAGCTGGTCTTCGGAATATTCGTGAGGTCTCATAGATCACGCAGCCTCAAGGTCGATCTGGCCGGAGAGCAGGCGCGGAAGTAGGAGGTCGCGGGTACGGCGAAGGGTCTGTATCTTGCGTTGGAGCACCAAAATTCCATCGAACAATGGCGCCGTCCTCTCGGCAAATGATTCCACCAAGTCGCCTGGTGGCTTTATGCAGTCAAGGTTTCGCAGTAAGGCTTGGCTGATGTTTTGCTGAGCAGCGCCAAGACGGAGACCGATGATCCGATCACGGTTCTGCAGTAACGTCAGAAATGCAAACTCTCTACCGAACGCCGAAACTTTAGGAAGCACTGCGCAGCAGGCTTGGTTTGTTGCCGCTTCCCTAGCGAGAATCCCGAGTTTGCCGATTGTTGCCCCGTATAGAGCAACTAGCACCGTATTCGATGGAAATATCTTGGCGGAGGAGTTCATCAACGCCGCATCAGTGATGCGCTCGTCGGTCGAAATAATAAAGTCGTCAAGTAGTTCTTGGCTCTTTACCCAATCGATATTGCCGCCATTGAAATATTCCGGCCGTTTTCGGCTTGGTGTCCCGCCAGAACTGGTGTTGTAAAGCTCGCCAAAAGTCGCCACTTCCCATCCTTGCGGAATCTCGCCAAGGAAAGAATCGACTCGGGCGTGGCGTTCGTGCCCAGGGAAGCGGAAGTGGACGAACCACTCACGGTAGAGGGAGCGGGCCATAGCCTCCAGAATCTTGATGCGCCGCTGGCTATTCTCGATAAGTTCGTCGTAAGCCGACAGGATGCCCGCGATGCGTTGCTGGACGGGAAGTGGGGGTGCCGCAATCTTGATTTCATTGACTTTATAGATGCCCAGCTTCGCCTGCGCCGCTCCAGCAGCGGAAAGCTTCATTTGACTCTGAGCATCCGGCGTCAACAATGCAAATGCCAAGAAGTGGGAATCGATGTCCTCGCGCAAGTTAACGAGTTTTACAGCGTTCTCCGTCAGACTCGCGCCGTGGAGATTTGCGGGGGTGATTCCAACGTCGCCAATGTTCCCAACGATAGTGATGCAAACGTCACCATGATTAACTGTGTATCGGCTTATCTGGACGAAGTCCTCATCGCGTACGTACAACAGCTCGTCGCTCGCGATCTTTCCGTCTTTGATGTCGCGCCCTCGAATGTAGGGGTGCGATGTTCGTGTTGTCACAAGAGCAGCGTTTGCGGGCATGCGTTTGCCGCCCTTGACCTCTGCTATGTCAGTGATCCGAACAGTTGGGTACATGGCAGTCATGTTTCCAACAGGTCTGCTACATTCGCGGCAATGGTATGTCCCAGTTCCCGTGCCTGGGCATTCAGTGACTCCAACTCCTCGTTCAGCGTTTCGAGCTGTTCCTTGAAGTCCTCGTCGCTGACGTCTTCACCCGGCGCGACGCCGACATAGCGGCCAGGGTTGAGCGACCACCCCTGGGCTTCGATTTCCTGGAGCGTCGCTGCCTTGCACAGGCCGGGCACGTCGGTATAGGTGGGCTTCTTTCCGAAAATATCTTTGATCTTGGCAAGGGCATCGCTTCCGCCGAATGTGATGTCCAGCGCTTCATCGCGATAGAGGCGCACTAGGTTGGCTATGAAACCGACTTGCGCCGATGTCCAGTCACGGTGCGCGCGGTCGACCTGCCGGTATATGTGGCGAGCGTCGATGAAGAGGACGGTGTCGGCGCGCTTGGACTTGGCCTTGCCCTTGTCGAGGAACCATAGTGTGCAGGGCAGCGTGACGGTGTAGAACATGTTTGGGCCGACGGCGATCATCACGTCCACGGCACGCGCGATGATGAGCTTTTGTCGCAGCTCCTGCTCGGATGAACGGGCGTCGGAAGCCGAGTTGGCCATGACAAAGCCGGCGCGGCCCTTGGCATTCAACGATGAGTAGAAGAGCTGGATCCACAGGTAGTTCGCGTTGTCGGTGCGCGGCAGGCCGAACGGAAAGCGGCGACCGGCGCCAACCATGTCCTTCAGCCGTTCCTTGTCCACCGCATTGACGTTGAACGGCGGATTGGCGAGCACGAAGTCGAACTGGCCGGTAGCGGTGTGCGGGTCGTCGTAGTAGCTGTTGACGTTGCCGCCGTGGCGGATGTCGCCTTCCAGTCCATGTACCGCGAGGTTGAGGCGACACAGGCGGCCGGTTTCGTCGGTCTTTTCCACGCCGCAGATGGCGAGCTCGGCGGCGGGGTTCTTCTGATGCTCGGCAACGAAACGCGCCGACTGCACGAACATGCCGCCGGAGCCGCAGGCGGGGTCGAGGATGCGGCCGTGGAAAGGTTCGATGATTTCGGTGAGCAGGCGGACGATGCTGCTCGGCGTGTAGAACTCGCCGCCGCCCTGGCCCTCGGTCATGGCGAAGGCGCCGAGGAAGTATTCGTAGATGCGCCCGAAGGCGTCGTAGTCCAGCGTGGCCGGAATCTCGGAAACCTTCTTCAGCAGTTCCTTGAGCAGGGTGCTGGTGAACAGGTTGAAGGTCTTGGGCAGCACACCGGCGAGCTGCGGATTGTGCTTTTCGATGTCGCGCATCGCGGCATTGACCTTGGCGCCAATGTCGGCCGCTTCGGGCAATGCCAGCAGGTAGTCAAAGCGCGCCTCGGGGCTAAGGTAGAGGATGCCTTGCGCATGGTAGGCGGTGGGTTCCTCGATCCGATTGCCTCGCCGTGACGAGGCGCCAGCGGCGTCCAGCTTGCCGCGTTGCAGGGCAAAGCGCACTTCGGCAAAGCGCAGGAAGATGAGGCCGAGGATGGGGCCCGAGTATTCCTGGGGCTTGAGGCCGGAATTGGCGCGGAACTGGTCGGCGGCGTCCCACAGGCGCTTTTCTAGCGCGGTTGAGGCAGTGTCCTTTTCGGAGGGGGCGATCCAGTGCATGGGGTCTCGATTTGTATTGCTTGTATGGGGCTAGCGTCTAGGTTGCGCTGCGCCGGGCGGAGCTTGGGCTGCGGTCGGACGCCTAGACCTAGTCTATATCTTGGGGACTCGGCTGGTGCGCCATAGGGCGGTCACTCCGGCAATGGCCCGGCCGGCGTTTCAGGGTATTCACTACATCGAATTCCGAATTGCCTGATCCGAGCAGGACCATTTTGTTGACGTCAACAAGATGGTCGATATCGAGGTCAGGCACTTCCCAAAGGAATTTCAGAAATTCCCTACTGCTACTGCCAAATACCAGAGGCAAACTGCATCCAGGGGGCAGACATAGCCCTGCGTTGAATAGTTGCAAACTATCACACCTAGTGTTATATCTATCCCCATCGGAGATCGCGACTTGGGTACCTTCAAGGTCAAGAGCTTCGAGCGCTTCGCACAAAAGCATGGGATCTCAGACGCAGATCTCTTGAAGGCTGCAGAGAGCGTGATTGCCGGCAACTTTGATGCGGATCTTGGTGGCGGCGTCTATAAGCAGCGCGTTGCCCGTGTGGGACAGGGAAAGTCGTCCGGGTTTCGGACGTTGTTGGCCCATCGGACCAGTGAGCATGTTTTCTTTGTTTTTGGATTCGCAAAAAACGAAAAAGACAACATCACACAAAAGGAACTAAAGGCGCTCAAGGCTCAGGCGAAGGCGTTGGGTGAGCTTTCAGCGGATCAAATAGCCAGCGCGTCTCAGCGCGGTGCGCTCATCGAGGTGGAACATGGCGGTGACCAAGATCAAGAGCAGGAAAGAACCCGCTAGCGCAAAGCCGGGACACAAGGCCGTCGAAAAGGCGCCACGCGCAAGCGTTCGCGCCGGAAAGAGTGGCATCCTCGCCGCAGTCCATGAATCCATCAGTGACCTGCATGAAGCCGGTGTCGTCGGAGTCGAGACGATGCGAGAGTTCGATGAACTGTGCATTGAGCCGGTGGAACCCCTCGGGCCACGCCAGATTTCAGAACTTCGGCGTCGGGAAAAGGTTTCGCAGCCAATATTTGCTCGCTATCTCAACGTCAGCAAGAGCAGCGTTAGCCAATGGGAAACCGGCGCAAAAAGGCCAGATGGCGCCGCCCTGAAGTTGTTGAGCCTGGTAAGGAGAAAAGGACTCAAGGCGATTGCATGATCGTGCCCGCCACGGCCGCTTCGGGCAGTGCAAGCAGAGTGTCGAAGCGCGCCCCGGGGCTAAGGTAGAGGATGCCTTGCGCATGGTAGGCGGTGGGTTCCTCGATCCGATTGCCTCGCCGTGACGAGGCGCCCGCGGCGTCCAGCTTGCCGCGTTGCAGGGCAAAGCGCACTTCGGCAAAGCGCAGGAAGATCAGGCCGAGGATGGGGCCCGAGTATTCCTGCGGCTTGAGGCCGGAATTGGCGCGGAACTGGTCGGCGGCGTCCCACAGGCGCTTTTCGAGCGCGGTGGAGGCAGTGTCCTTTTCGGAGGGGGCGATCCAGTGCATGGGGTCTCGATTGATGTTGCTTCTGTGGGGCTAACGGCTAGATTGCGCAACGTCGGCCGGAGCTTTGGCTGCGGTCGGGTCCATAGTCGTAGTTTATAGCTTAAGGACCAAGCCGCCCGTAGCGCTGGTGAAGTTACTCAAGGTGCTGGATCGCCATCCGGACTTACTCACCGAGGTGCGCGCGGCATAAGCCGAAAACAAACGCGTGGGCAAGCGTCATGGCCGGTCCGACAATCGTCTTGCCGATCAGCGCCTAGAGGTTCCGACCCGACATTCAGGAATTCCCTACTATTGCGGCCACCCACCGGGTGTAAACTGAATTTCAGGAACTACCGGAGACGGACGATGACCGCCGTATTCAAGCAAGAAGCACACAAACTTATCGATGCATTGCCGGAGTCGGCAAGCTGGGATGAATTGGCCGAAAAGGCGAAGTTTCTTGCGGCGGTTGAACGTGGCATAGAGGCCGCCGATCGCGGCGAGTTCGCAAGCCCTGAGCGCATCAAAGCGATGTTCGCCAAATGGGGCGTGGATGCTGAGGCTTGAGTGGACTCAACCGGCTGCTGATGCGCTCGAAGCGGCGCAATCCTACTACCACGAGCTAAATCCGAATGCGGCACACGCGCTCGCTCGTCGTGTTCTCGACGCAGCGAGGCGACTGCAGGAACATCCGCATCTCGGCCGTCCGGGCCTTCGGCAAGGCACGCGAGAGTGGGTAGTCTCCCGGACGCCTTACCTGCTCGTGTACCGAAAGACCGAACAGTCCATACAGATTTTGCACGTTTGGAATGCAGTGCAGGATTGGCAGAATCACCTCGACTAGCTTGTACTACTCGGCGACCGGAGCAGAGCCCGCCGCGGTGCCTTGCACCGATGTGGACGAAGGTTCGGGGGCCAAGAGCGACACCTGCAACTCCGCCGATACAACCGGCGCCTGCGGCGCCGGAGGTGCAGTCACCGCCGGCTGGAATCCAAACAGCTGCGCGGCGGTGGTCTTCTCCGGAAGGACGTAGACGATGCCCTTCGCGGGCCGGAAGTCGGGATCGACGACCGTGGTGAAGAAGGCCGGCGGCACGTTGATGCAGCCGTAGGACACACGGTTGTCGTCCGTCGCGACGCTGGCCAGGCGCTCGGCGCGACGCTGGGCGGGCGTGCCCTTGGCGACGATGTGCATCGTGATCAGGTTCTCGCCGTCGATCAACAGAACCACCTTGCCGTGGTTATCGATGACCAGTTTCGACGGGTAACGACCCGCGGGCGTGATGCGCTTCTGGGGCGGGATTGCCGACATCGGCGCATCAGGGGACACCAAAGGCTTGTCACCGACGCCCATGCCGAGCAGCACCGGCGCCGTCGCTTTTAGCTGGGCGGCCGGGTTGAAGGCGTAGACCCGGGCATTGGCTTTGTCGACCACGATGAACGGCAGGCCGGCGTTGTCGTGGCTCGCCCCGACCCACTGCACCACGTCCAGCACTTCCGCGGAGGCGGATTGCAGGCGGTCCAACGAAGTGGGAAGCGGCGCCTCGGTCTGGATGCCCGAGAACTCGAGCGGGATCGGCGGCGGCGGCGGCGGTGCGACCGGCACCACGACAGGGGCGGGCTCCGGTGGCGGGGGCGGCGCCTTGGCCTTTTTGCTGAACAGGCCGGCATGCGATGCGCCGGAGACGAGGAGAAGGCTCAGTGCCAGCGTTCGGATCGTCGCTTGAGTGGTCATGTGGGCCATTACCTAGACACCGCCAGTTTCGGTTGGCGTCGATGATACGCGCTGCACCGAAACAAACAATGCGCCACTCCGCAGTTTTCTCAGATTCCGTGCTCGGCGCGGAAGCTTTCGATTTCCTCGCGGACCTTGGGTTCGAGCGACTTGGGATCGACCCGGTCGAAGATCCTGGCCAGCACCATCCGCTCGTTCTCGTCCACGACGCCGTCGGCAAGCGCGAGTTTCTTGAGTATTGCCCACTCGCCGGCGTCGATCATCTCGTCGTCGACGAAAACCTTCAGGAAAGAGTACTGGAGGATATGCCTCCAGCTGCTGCCATCGCGCGCGCGGCTCATTTGGTCACCTCCCGGGCCCCCTCAGGATAGCGCCAGAAACGCAGTCTCGCCGCCGGTGCTTCAGTCGATCCCGTGCTCGGCGCGAAACCGCGCAATCTCGTCGCGAACCGCGGGATCGAGATCAGCTCCCTCGACCCGGGCGAAGACCTGTGCCAGGACCATTCGCTCCTGCGTGTCCACCACGCCGTCCGCAAGGGCCAGCTTCTGGAGCATCGCCATCTCGGCTGCGTCGATTAGTTCGTCGTCCGCGAAGACCTTCAGGAAGGAGTACTGCAGGATGTCGTGCCAACCGCTGCTGTCGTCTGTATTGCCCATTTCGTAGCCTCCCTAGTTTCGGCGCTAGCATAGCGCGGGTAGGCCTGCGGTCATGGCGGCGCTGGCTGGGTGCGCATTCCGGGCGAGTTGACCTTCCGCTCCAGTTGGGTCTGAGCCGCCCGCTGGTGCTGACCGCATAACGGGCGCATGTCCGCTTCCGGCCAGAAGCGGACATTAGGCTTTGGCCGTGACACGCGATACCTTCACCGGACACAGGAGGCAGGCTCATGATGCTGCGGCTGATGGTTCTATTTGCGCTGGCTGGTCAGCCCGCGAGCGCCGCCTCGATCTCCGTGTCCAACGCTCCTCTTGTCGCGCCTGAGTTTCCATCGGTCATCGACGGACATGCCGACTTTGCGATCCATTATCTTCGTCGCAGCTGGTCGGTCGAAGCGTACGACTTCGAGCACGAGTTTCCCGGACAGGCGGGAGTAAGCCGCTGGAAGACCGGTGGTATCGATGGCGCGCTGGTAACCGTGGCCTCTGATCAGGAGCCGGGTAGCGGGGATCACTTTCCACGCGTGCTGGCCTCCCTCGACTGGTTCGACGCGCTGGTAGCTCGTTATCCGAATTCGCTGGTCGCTGCGCGCACTCCTTCCGATTTCGAGGCTGCCCATCGGGCCGGGAAGATCGCCTTGATGCCCGCCATCGAAGGGGGAGAGCAGCTCGATGGCTCGCTCAAGAATCTATCGACGGCATACCGTCGCGGGGTTCGCTCGATCCTTATCGTCTATGACCACCACAACGACATCGGCGATGGCGCGATGGCGATGGGGCAGTCGGCGGCTATAGCGGCCCCCGCTCATGGGGGACTGTCGCGCTTCGGCAGGAAGGTGATCGACGAAATGAACAAACTGGGTATCGCGATCGATCTGTCCCACGCGGCCCAGAGCACGGCGCTGGAGACCATCGCGGAATCGCGAGCGCCTGCGATATTCACGCATAGCGCTGCTCGTGCGCTGGCCGACACGCCGCGCAACCTTTCCGATCGAGTGCTGAATGAGGTCGCGGCGAGAGGAGGATTGGTGATGATCCCGTTCGTTCCCTACCTGACGACGACCGAACACTGGCACTGGTGGTCCGCGGGTGAGGCCAGGTTCGCCGAGCTGACACGGCTTTACCCCGAAGACCAGGCGCGCGTTTCAAACGCCATGTCGGAGTGGGATGCATCCAATCCGCAACCGAAAGTTGGGGTCGGCGACGTCGCAAATCAGATCGAGTATGTCGCCAAGATTGTCGGCAAGGACAAAGTCGGCATCGGAAGCGATTTCGACGGGATGGACCAGTTCGCCGTCGCGGGCCTGCAGGATGCGGCGCAGCTGCCGAAATTACTTCGCGAGCTGAGCAAGCGGGGATGGACCAGAAGCGAGCTGGAAGCTCTGGCCAGAGGCAATTTCCTCAGAGTCATGGCTGATATCCAGGGCGCCGCGCAGCGCTGATCCGCCTGCCCGCGCCGTATGCGTCGATGTCCGCTTTGGGTGAAAGCGGACGTTGCAAATAGCCGCACTACGCACTGTCGGCAGTGGCGTCGTTGATCCGATTGCCGATGACACTTGTCGGTTGCTCGACTCCATGACCGGCGCCGAGCTTTCATTGCCTATTGGTTGAGTGGGGCAACACGCCCAACATCGAACTTGATCGCCGCCAGCTGCTCGGGCGACCTGCCGAGCCTGCGCAGCAACGGCAGCCAGCGCGGGTCCTTGTGCAGCTTGGCGAAGGATGGAAACGTGGCGATGTCGGATAGGCCGGGATCCCGGTACAGCACGGCCTTGTCCAGCCATTCGAAGGCGAGGTCGGCCTCGCCACGATAGGCGTGGGTGTAGGCGATGTTGAAGGCCGCGTCCTTGGCGTAGCGCCGGGTCAGCTCCGCGAGCGCGGCATCGGACTCGGCCTTCCTGCCGAGTGCGTAGTAGGCTTTGGCCAGGCTCAACAGACGCCAGGGGCCGTCCGCTTCTACGGCGCCACGCCAGCTTGGAAGACTCCCCTGCGAACTGCGCTGCAGGTAAAGGTGTCGCAGGTGCCCGGCAGGATCGGCAGGGCAACCTACAATTCGACGCTGGGCATCCGGATAGGCAGTGATGCCATCCAGTTGCAGCCGGTTTCATTGGCGCCAGGGATGGGCGTCGTGACGCTTCCGGCCGCTGCTGTGGCCGCCTGCAGCATGGAGTGCGTGAGCGACGGCGCGAAGGCCACGCACTTGCTGCTGCCGGCCAAGGGCATCGATATCGAGTTCCTCAATGATCCAGCGGTGCTTGAGTGGTGCTGGAACCACCGCATCCCGATGGTCTCGGCACATTCGCGCTGGGCGTGGCAGGACCGCGGCACCGCGCTGCCGGGCATTGAAACCTACGCCAAGCAGCTTGGCTCACGGGCGTCGTATGACGAAGCGGCCAGTCGCAGTTGCGTTGGATTCTAGCCCCATGTCGATGATTCGATTGCCGATGACATATGCAAGCTGCACGAATCGTTGACGGCATACAGTATCTGCTTGCCGGGTGCAGCGCAGCCCCTCGTAGTCGCGAGCGCTTCCCCTACGTCGAATTCCGAATTGCCTGATCCCGAATGCGGGGAGCAAGGAGTACGGTGAAGGGCAATCGAGGATCTCACTATGCCCATAATCCGCGGCTCTTCCAAATGAAAAGAGAACTCATCACGCGCCTGCACAAGAACTTCGAAGACCATGCCCACCAACAGGACGGCGTGGAGTACTGGAATGCGCGGGAACTGCAGGTGTTGCTCGGCTACTTGAAGTGGGAAAACTTCGAGCAGGTCATCGCCAAGGCCAAGGTCGCTTGCACCAATTCCGGCTGCTTAGTAGAAAACCATTTTCCCGACGTCAGGAAAATGGTCGACATTGGTTCTGGAACATCCCGTAAAATCAAGGACATAGCACTGGATCGATCGCTATGCCTGCTACTTGATCGCCCAGAACGGCGATCCGCGCAAGGACGAGATTGCCTTCGCGATGACCTACTTCGCGGTACAGACCCGCAAGCAAGAAATCATCGAGCAGCGCATTGCTGAGCTGGAACGGCTGCGGGCGCGCGAGAAATTGAGCCTGTCGCAGAAGGAGCTGGCCGGCGTGCTGTACGAACGGGGCGTCGACAACCAAGGCTTTGGCCGCATTCTTAGCAAGGGAGACGCGGCCTTGTTCGGTGGACGCACGACGCAAGACATGAAGAGCCAGCTGTCGGTCCCTGGTAGTCGGCCGCTCGCGGATTTCCTGCCCACCATCACCATCAAGGCCAAGGACTTCGCCAATGAGGTTACCAACCTGCAGGTCAAGCAGCAGGACTTGCGTGACGAGTCGGGCATTACGCGCGAGCACGTCAAGAACAACACGGACGTTCGGGAGATTCTGACCAACCGAGACATCTTCCCTGAGAATCTGGACGCCGCCGAAGATGTGAAGAAGGTCGAGCATCGGCTGAAATCTGAGGAGAAGAAGCTGCCGAAATTGGTTCCGTCGCCACGAGGTCCCAAGCGCAAGCGCTGAGTCGCCAACGCGCAGGTCGGTCGCCTGCTGGGATTTGGCATACCGGAGGAACCCCGATTGTCCTCCCAGGCCGTTAAGCTGGAACCATGATGAAACTCAACGCCTTCCACAGCCTGCTCGCCCTTGCCGCGCTCGTCGTCGCCCCGCTCCCGGCCGTGGCCGACAGCTGGGCCCCGCCGACGACCGAGGTCACCGTGTCCGCCAACGGCCAGTATCGGGTGACGGTGGTGCCACGACCGATCGGCGGGCCGCTGGCGTATTTCGAGGACAAGGTGAAGGGGAACGAACCCGCCGGCCAGCGCAAGCACGATGTCCAGACGTCGCCCCTCGCTCGCGTCGAACGCCTTGCGTCGCCAGGCACGTGGCGCCTGGTCTGGCAGAAGCCACTGGTCAATGATGTGGGGCCGCCCTCCGTCCTGTTGGCCGGCGACGCGTCGTTCCTGGTGACCTTCGATAACTGGCACTCAGCTGGATACGGCGATGATGTGGTTGTGATTTACGACCGGCACGGCAACCTCGTGCGCAAGTTGTCGTTGGAGCAAATCCTTCCGCCCGCCTATGTCCATCACTTGCCGATGACGGTGAGCTCCCGCTGGTGGGGAGGCGAGCATCGGCTCGTGGACGGCGACCGGCTGGTCGAGCTCCAGATCGTCGAGCCCCGTTCGGATGGCAGGGGTGAACGGAAGTACGCGCCGGTGCGTATTCGACTCGTCGATGGCGTGGTGATGCCGCCGAGCGGCAAAGCCTGGGCGCGCGCCATGTCCAAGGTCACTGCGCTCGAGTCGGAGCGCCAGGCAGCTTGGGAAGTATTGCGCCAACGCCGCGCCCGTCCCTTGAGCGCGCCTTCGTCGACCGACACGGTCGCATGGCGGAACTACATGTTCGAATTGCGCGACCGAATCGTGCGCGGCGAAGAGAGGATGGGCGGGATGGTTTTGGCGGCACCCGGTGCAAAGTCGGGATTCCACACCGCTGACGCCATCTCGGCGTGGATCGAAGACTACGATGGCAAAAAAATCTGGTCGGGCAAGCACTTCATCTTTGCGTCGCCGACTTCCGATCAACTAGCGGCCATCCTGGCCAAGCCCCTTCGCGCGCGCGAAGCGGGCTCGATGAAGGGCGTGCGCATCGTGTTCGTCGGCACGCCTGCGGAAGGCCAACGGGTGACGGAAGCCGCCAAGCGATCGGGCGCCGAAGTTACCGTCATCGATCGGACGAAGCCTTTTCCTGCGGGCACGCCGCTACCAAAATCGCCGCCTGCGTACTGGATGCCGCCGTTTAGCGGGGACTGAAACTCGCGTAGTAATTCAGGCTCAGCCAGTGATCGCCCGCGAGTTGGGCGCGCTCCATTCGTCCGGCGTGGGAAAGCTGTCCACCAAAAATCGCGGCGGGCTCTCGGTGGTAGCAAGCATGCGCGGGCCGCAGGTCTCAAACACGGCCTGCCAAGCCACGCGAATGAATTCGACGTCCTCGCCTCCGGGCATGAGGGCAATCCAGTCGGTGACCGGCAGCAGCGATCTCACGTCCCTGCTGCTTCAACGGCCCGCCGGCCGCGAAGCCGACACCGGCGACGTGCGCATGGCCGACGAGCTAAGCCGGCGGCCATGGCCCGGACCAGCGTCAGAGGTTCCAGACGTAGGAGATGCCGTAGAC
>Ga0209211_10000953_pt1 | contig 57122 bp, 53 predicted proteins | sample RifGroA2_FD_183992 | JGI IMG/M metagenome (GOLD analysis project Ga0209211, IMG submission 183992) | Groundwater microbial communities from Rifle, Colorado, USA - Groundwater A2 (SPAdes) (version 2) | ecosystem: Environmental > Aquatic > Deep subsurface > Groundwater | place: Rifle, Colorado... | reverse complement strand
CGGTTATCGGCGAAGAAATAGTTTTTTACGCCGCCGTCCCCAGATCCAAAAGTTCGTTGCTGGAAAAACAAATCAGCGCTTTGTTTGCCAACGCCCGAATTGAAGAAAAAAGAGAAGACTACAACATATTCAAGCCGGGCGGAGTGAGCGCCGGCTCCTTGGCGAAGTTGAAAACTTATCCGGTCTTGCCCATCAGAACCTACGACAAGTTTGACGTTGACCCGATGTTTGTCATTGCCAACGCTTTTTCCAAGTTGCGGAAAATAGGCGAGGGAGCGTCTCTGCAAATCGTCATCGGTGCGGCGGAAAGCTCTTACGGCAAGAAAATAAAAAAAACCGCCGAAGAAATAAGGAAGGGAAAAAAACTTTTTGAAGCCTTGAAAAAAGCCAAAATTGCCGGAACTGGAATTTTTTCTTTCATCGGCGATTTTATATTTTCCGATTCTTCTTTCAAGAAAGACGATGACGCAAAAGGAAAAGAAAGAGAAAGAAAGATGGAAACGGTAAACGAAGATATGGCCAAGATGATTGAGGAGAAAGCTTCCCGTCCTCTGATGTCTGTCAATTTGAGAATTCTTGTTTCCGCCGACAGCCAAGAAAAATCGGACAGCATTTTGAAGGAAATTGAAAGCGCTTTTTTGCAGTTTACCGAACCGCAAGGCAACGCTTTGAAGTTCAGAAATTTGAAAGGCAAGGAATTGGAAAATCTTTTTTATAAATTTTCTTTCCGCCTTTTTGACAAAAATGAAGCTTTCTATCTGAACACGGCCGAGATGGCCACGGTTTTCCATTTTCCCAAAGGCATTTCCACCATCTCCCAGCTTAAGTACGTCAAGGCCAAAGACGCCCCGCCGCCGCTCAATCTGCCCCAAGAAGGAATTTTACTGGGCAAAAATTTTTACCGCGGCGACGAGTCGCTGATTTATATGAAAGACGACGACAGGCGAAGACACTTTTATCTGATCGGCCAGACCGGCACCGGAAAGTCCGTTTTGCTCAAAAATATGATCGTCCAAGATATGGAGCAAGGCAAAGGCGTCTGTTACATAGACCCGCACGGTTCGGACTTGGAAGATATTTTGAGCCGGATACCGAAAGACAGAGTGGAAGATTTAATCTATTTTGACCCGGCCGGAAGAGACCGGACGATGGGGCTGAATATGTTGGAATACGATTCAGCTTATCCGGAGCAGAAAACTTTCATCGTCAATGAGTTGCTGGGCATATTCAACAAATTATTTGATATGAAAATCGCCGGCGGGCCGATGTTTGAGCAATATTTCCGGAACTCGGCGTTGCTTGTGATGGACGATCCGGAGTCGGGCAACACGCTTCTTGAAATATCCAGAGTTATGTCCAATAAAGCGTTTAGAGACCTCAAACTTTCCCGATGCCGAAATTTATCCGTCAAATTATTTTGGAAAGACGTGGCCGAAAAAGCCGGAGGCGAAGCGTCTTTGGCCAACATCGTGCCTTATATCACCAGCAAGTTTGATAATTTCCTCGGCAACGAAATTATGCGGCCGATAATCGCCCAAGAAAAATCGTCTTTTGATTTCAGAAAGATAATGGACGAGAAAAAAATCCTTCTGATCAATCTTTCCAAAGGTCGGCTGGGAGACATCAACTCGCATTTACTCGGCTTGATTATCGTCGGCAAGCTTCTTATGGCCGCGCTTTCCCGCGCGGATATTCCGGAAAGCGAAAGAAACGACTTCTATTTATACATAGACGAGTTTCAAAACGTTACCACTGATTCCATCGCCGTCATACTTTCCGAGGCCCGCAAATACAAACTCAATCTCACCATCGCCCATCAATTCATCGGCCAGCTGGAGGAAAATATCAAGAAAGCGGTGTTTGGCAACGTCGGCTCAATGGGGGCTTTCAGGGTGGGCGCCGAAGACGGAGAATTTTTGGCCAAGCAATTTGAACCGGTTTTTGACGCCGGCGACTTGCTTAATATTGACAATTACCGCGCTTACCTGAAACTGCTGATAGAAGGGCAGTCAACCAGGCCGTTTAGTGTCGCCACTCTGCCGTTTCAAAAAGGAGACATCAATTTCGGCAAAGAAGCGGCCTTGCTGTCGCTGGCCAGATACGGCCGATTGCGTTCGCAAGTGGACGAGGAGATAAACAAAAAATTTAACGCGTAAAACCTTTTACCAGTTACTATTTTTTGATGTTTTAACTAACCTCTTATGACACTTTTTCTAGTTTAAATAATTGTAGCATTTCAATCGGTGTTTTTCCATTTAAACCGCAATGTTCCAAATTATTGTATTCATCGTTCCAAATTTGTATTTTGTTTTTTAAATCACCAAGAGATTTGAATTTGTTTTTATCATAAAATCTCTGATCTTCCCGATGGCTTCTTTCCACCGTTCCCGGCACATATTTGACATCTATTTCTACCAGTTCGCCGGGCTTTCTTTCCGCTTTGATGTATTTGTATTTGATTTTCTTCACTCTGTATTTTCTGGTCAATCCTTCATCTTTCAAGATTTTTCCAAATCGGCGTTTCTTGGGGTGAAGTCTTAGGTTGGGTGGATTTAGGTTCCAAAGCGTCTATTCCTCCTTTCCTAAAAGCTTTCAACCATCTCTTTAAACTGCTTTCGCTGTATGGACAAACTTTGACCAAATTAACTATTGATACCTCCTTGTCCAGTATCGGACTGATCCACCTATACCTTTCCTCTTTTATGTTTTTTGACATTTTAATAGACATTAACCACTAATCTATCAAAAGTGTCAGAAGTGTTTAGACATTACCCCGAAACATTGACAATTGACCTTAAAAATGCTAACAATGATATTGGAATAAATTTTATTTTCTGACCCTTAAAAATTAAGAAAGGATGGATTATGGATTGTATTAATAATCAAATAAAAGCGTGGGTCAAATTTTTTAAAGAGAAAGATGATGATATAGCGATTAAAGCAGTTTCTGTTTTGGTGTGTCTTTTCGCAATTGAAGTGGCGGGGGCGATAATTTTGTTGTCAGTAGATATATTTAAAAGGATATTTTAATCAGGCATGATCCGAAATTAAAGTAATCCAATGAGTCCACCACGAGATTTCAAATCTAAAAAATTTGAAATCTCGTGGTGGTTTTTTTATTAACATTATTCTAAACAAAAAAAACTAAAACCCGCCGAAATACACTAAAATAAAATGTGTATCTTAAATATGCTGGAGCATAAATAAGGAAGGATTTGTTTTTTAATTTTTGGAAGAAAATTTTAAAAAGTATCGGAAAATTTCAGAAAAAAATCGCTCGGATTTTTAATTTTTAAATGATTGTGTTAAAATAATTGTTAATGAAAACATATACTATGAATAATTTCAAAAAAAATGATTTATTCTTAGCTTTGGCGATAGGATTCGCTTCCGCCTGGATGATTGTTTACATCGGCCGGAATTTGAGCGAGGAAAATAAGCTTTTTGAAAAATTGATTCCTTACGCCAACTGGCTTTTCCTAATTTTCCCGCTGGTTTGCGGAGGGGGAATTGTCATCACTCATTTTGCGGCCAAAATCGCCGGCCGCGCTCTTTATCAATTCGGGAAATTTTTTCTGGTTGGCGGATTCAATTTTTTGCTTGATGCGGCCATTCTTAATTTTTTCCTTTTTGCCACCAAGCTGGTGGCGGGCTGGCCTCAAACCGGTTTTAAAAGCGCGTCTATATTCTGGGGCATCATCAGCAGTTACTTGTGGAATAAGTATTGGACTTTTTCAGGCAGTTCCCAAAAAAACAGAAGCAAAGAAATTTATCAGTTCCTGGCGATAAGCTTGATCAGTTTCGCTTTGAATGTCGGCCTGGATTATTTTTTCGTCAATATGGTCGGCAGTTTCTGGAATATGACGCCGATTCTTTGGGCGCAATTTTCCGCCGTGCTGGCGGCGGCTATCGCCATGTTCTGGAATTTCCTCGGTTACAAATTCATCGTCTTTAAAACTAAAACTGCCGAAATTTCACTATCGACATCGAACGTCGATAGTGTTGATTTGATAAAAAATGACGGTCGTATATAATTTGATAATATGAATTACGATTTTTCTAAAATTAAAAGCGAGGGGGAGAGGGTGAAGGACAGGTTCAAGCAGGATATTTCCGCATTAAGTACCGGCCGGGCCAATCCGGCGATGGTGGAAAACTTGCTGGTTGATTCTTACGGCGTGAAAACGCCCCTAAAACACCTGGCGGCTATAAGTGTTGAGGACGCCAGAACTTTGCGTATCGCTCCGTGGGATGTTTCCGTTATCAAAAATATAGAAAGCGCCATTTCAACTTCCAACTTGGGAATCCAGCCCATAGCAGACAAGCAATCTATCCGTATCAGCGTGCCGGGTCTTACCGAAGAAAGAAGAAAAGCGCTTACAAAAATACTCTCGGCCAAATTGGAAGATGGCAGAATTTCTATGAGGCAGGAGAGGGATAAAGTTTGGAAAGATATCCAAGAAGGAGAAAGAAGCGGTGAAATACCGGAAGACTTTAAATTCCGCTTCAAAGACGAGCTTCAAAAAATTGTGGATAAAATTTCCGCCGATTTGGAAGAAATGTCCAAGAGGAAAGAGCAGGAAATAATGAGCTAGAAATGGCGAACTGCGAAATAAATCATTTCGCTCGGCTCGCATAATTTTCTGCTGAAAATTTGCTCTTCTCGCGCCGCCGCGCTGCGAAAGGCGTCGCGAAACGATATTATTTCGCAGTTCGCCAATGTCCATAATTTTATTTTTAATCGTTTTGGCCGTTCTCATCTTGTCCCACGAGTTGGGGCATTTTATCGTTGCCAAAAAGAACGGGGTGAGAGTGGACGAATTCGGTTTCGGCTTTCCGCCAAAAATCGCCAAGTTCAAAAAAGGAGAAACCGCTTATTCTTTAAATCTTATTCCATTCGGCGGGTTTGTGAAAATCTATGGCGAAGAAGGACAAGAAGCGGACGACCCGAGAAGCTTCGGTTCCAAGCCGATTTGGACAAGGTCGCTGATAATTTCGGCCGGAGTGATTTTCAATGTCGCTTTGGCTTGGATTCTGATAATCGCCGGATTTTCTTTCGGTATGCCGGTGGACGCATCTTCGGCGCCGAAGGAAGCGGAAATCAAAAATCAAAAAGTGATAATTCTGGAAGTCGCCAAAAATTCCCCGGCGGAGCAAGCCGGTATTTTGGCGGGAGACGAGTTGGCGGGTTTTTCGCGCGTCAAAGACGCGAGCAATTACATCAACCAAAACACTGGCAAAGAAATTGAAATAAAATACAAAAGAAACACAGAAACATTTTCGGCTAAAATTACCCCAAGAATCAATCCGCCTGTCGGTGAAGGCGCGCTTGGCATCGCCATGGATGAAATCGGGACGGTGAAGTTGCCGATTCACAGAGCTGTGATTGAGGGGACAAAGATGACTTACAATGTCGTTGTCGGAACGGCGGTTTCTTTGTTTTATTTTGTTGTCGGGGCTATCAAGGGCGATGTCGGGCTGGGCGCCATCGCCGGTCCGGTGGGCATCGCCGGCATAGCCGGCAGCGCGGCGAAATTCGGCTTCGTTTATTTTTTGAGTTTTATCGCATTTCTTTCCGTCAATTTGGCCATAATCAATATCCTGCCGTTTCCGGCTTTAGACGGCGGAAGACTGCTGTTTTTGCTTATAGAAAAAGTAAAAGGCTCGCCTGTCAGTCCGAAGATAAGCTCCGTCGTCCACGGCGCCGGCATGGCGATTCTTTTGACCTTGATGCTGATGGTGACCTATAGGGATATTTTGAAGCTGTTTTAGCTATTGACAAAACATTCCAATATGCTAACATAAAAAAACTTAATAAGGCGGGCTTATTAAGTGTAGGACTTTTACATTTCAATAAATAGTTAAAAAGGAGGCCAGAAATGGATGATATGGTTATGCTGGAAAAAGATGTTCGTGTAGTTATGTTGCAGTTCAGTTTTTCCAATCCAAATGTGATACCGTCATGGGTGAAGCGTTTAAATCCAGAAACTCAGGATGAGTTGCTAGATCGTAAAAGTCGTTCAGGTGGTATATTGGTCATTAAACCTACCGAGGGATGTTCTCTTGCGGGTTTTATTAGGGAAATTAATATGTCGGGATATGAGATGGTTGATGCGTTCTATAAGAAACGCATCAATGCTAAAGATCCAAACGGAAAGAATAAATATCACACAGTACGTTTTATTTTTGTTCGTCATGAATTTGCGGAAGTATCCAATGAGTTCAAAAATGTACGGAATATCATTAGCGCTCAACTTCTGAAAATTTGCGAGGATGCAATATGGAGAGTCAGATTATTTTTCAATCAATTTTACAAAGATGGCAAGGATATTAACGGTCAATATGCTTTGAGTATCAATCTTGAAGCGCGTAAACCACTCTGTTGCTCAGACGGTCAGTCGGTAACGGAATGGCAGAGAGACGAGAATGGTAAACGGGTAGGCGAAGCCCCCCTTCCACTTAAAGCCAAGTATTGTCTTCATGTAAAGGATAACGCAATCAATCTTATGAAGGCTTGACTCCAAATTCGTCTTCTTTTAATTTAAAAAACCTTTTTGCCGCTATCTGTTGTTTATGATAGCGGCATTTTTTTATCCAATATATTGACCTCTAGCCATTTTGCCAATATCATAAGGGGTAATGTTACAATCTAAATTATTGCCGAAGACGAGAAAAGAAGCGCCCAAAGACGAAGTGTCTTTGAACGCGCGATTGCTCATACGCGCCGGTTTTATAGACAAGCTGATGGCGGGCGTTTATACCGTCTTGCCGTTGGGCTTGAGAGTGATGAAAAAGATAGAAAATATAATAAGAAACGAAATGGAAGCGGCCGGCGGGCAGGAGCTTCTGATGCCCGCTCTCCAGCCGAAAGAAAACTGGCAGAAAACGGGAAGATGGGAAACTTTGGATTCGCTTTTCCGATTTACCAGCCATTATTCCAAAATTGATTTCGCCCTTGGACCGACCCACGAAGAAATAATTTCACCCTTGGTTAAAAAATTCAACTTGTCTTACAAAGATTTGCCGGTTTCTTTGTTCCAATTTCAGACAAAATTCCGGGACGAGAAAAGAGCCAAGTCGGGAATTTTAAGAGGCCGGGAGTTTTTAATGAAAGACCTTTATTCTTTTCATGCCAACGAAAAAGACGCCGAGAATTATTACGAGAAAATGAAAAGCCATTACGAAAATATTTTCAACCGCTGCGGAATCGGCGAAAAAACTTACCTGACTTTCGCCTCGGGAGGTTCTTTTTCCAAATATTCCCACGAATACCAGACTATTACTGGCGCCGGCGAGGACACAGTTTACATCTGCGACAAATGCGAAGTGGCGATAAACAAAGAAATCGCGGAAGCAACGCCGGCTTGTCCCCAATGCGGAAACAAAGATTTGAAGGAAAGCAAATCTATAGAAGTCGGCAATATTTTCAGTTTGAAGACGAAGTTTTCCGAACCGTTTGACTTGAAGTTCACCAATGAAAATGGACAAGAAAAGCTTATGGTAATGGGCTGTTACGGTATTGGAGTCAGCAGATTAATGGGTGCGATAGTGGAAACGAGCAACGACGAAAACGGAATCATTTGGCCGGAGGCCATCGCGCCGTATAAAGTTCATTTGATAAATTTAAAAGGAAAGGAAGGAAAATCATCTCGACTGGCCGGAGAAATTTACGAAAAAATGATAAAAAAAGGGATAGAAGTGTTATTTAACGACCGGGACGATTTGAGAGCTGGAGAAAAATTCGCCGATGCCGATTTGATCGGAATTCCTTATCGCGTTATAGTCAGCGAGAAGACGGCGGAAAACGATTCGGCGGAGATTAAAAAGCGGGACGAAGAAAAGTCGGAAGTTCTGCCGATTGGCGAGATAATGAAAAAAATAGCGAATAGCAATTAAAAATATGTTCGGCAGATTCAAAAAAATGTTTTCCAGCAGTATCGGCATTGACCTCGGCACGGCCAATACTCTTGTCTATGTCCGCGGCGGGGGAATCGTGATAAACGAACCTTCGGTGGTGGCGATAAACCAGAAAACCGGCCAAGTGGTGGCCATAGGCAACGAAGCCAAAAGAATGCTCGGCCGGACACCCAGCCATATCAGCGCCGTCAGGCCGCTTATTGACGGCGTTATTTCCGACTTTGAAATGGCGCAAGAAATGCTGTCCTATTTTATCCGCCGGGTAATTAAAAACAAACACTCATTTTTATCAAGGCCGACTATCGTCATAGGCGTCCCTTCCGGCATAACCAATGTGGAAGTGCGCGCCGTCCGGGACGCAGCCAAAAATTCCGGCGCGGGTGAAGTTTTCATAGTGGAAGAGCCGATGGCGGCCGCTATCGGCGTGAGGCTTCCGGTGCATGAGCCTATCGGCAATATGATCGTGGATATCGGCGGAGGAACGACCGACATCGCCGTTATTTCTTTAGGTGGAATAGTCTCGGCCAAAAATATGAGAATAGCCGGAGACAAGCTTAACCAAGACATAATTCAATATGCCAAAGATGAATTCAAACTGCTACTCGGAGAAAAAACGGCCGAGGATGTGAAGATGTCCATCGGTTCGGTTATCAAAAACGGGGAAGGATTGGAAGCGGCGATAAGGGGCCGAGATATGATCACCGGTCTTCCGCGGGAAGTGATAGTCACCGATTCCGACATAAGAGAAGCCCTGATAAAATCGGTCAGAGCGCTTATCTCCGCCACCAAAGAAGTCATAGAAGGAACTCCTCCGGAACTGGTGTCGGATATAATGCACCGAGGCATTGTTATGACCGGCGGAGGCGCATTGCTCAAGGGCTTGGCCCAGATGTTTGAATCCGAAATAAAAATTCCCGTTTATGTGGCCGAAGACCCGCTTACGGCGGTGGTGCGCGGAACGGGCATAATTCTTGAGGATTTGGACAAGATGAGCGAAGTTTTAATCCAACATGACGAAGATATACCCCCAAAATAGAAGCGGGCGAAAGGCGAGAAAAACTTGGCTTTTTATTTTTGCGGTTTTCGCCTTGCTTGGCGCGACCAACGGGGAAGCGAGAAGTTTTGCGGTAAAAACGATTGTCGGCGCGGTCAGTCCAGTTTTCAAATTTTCCCATTCGGTAGTGGAGAAAAAGGACAGTATTTTTTTCTTGTTTAAAAATAAGCAATCTTTGGACGAAGAATTGAATTATTTGAAAGAAAGAAATATTGAATTGGAAAATGAAATAATTTTGCTTGAATCGGCCAGAAAAGAAAACGAAGAATTGAAAATTATGCTTTCTCGGCCGGAGAAAAAAAGTTACATTCTCGGTTCAATCATCTCCCGGCCGCCCCAATCGCCGTATGATACGATAGTCGTGGACGCTGGTTCGGACAACGGAGTAAAACAGGGAATGAGAGCGGTAGCTTATGGCAGTGTTTTGATAGGCCGCGCGGTTGAAGTTTTTTCCAACACGAGCAAGATTAAGCTAGTGTCGTATCCGGGAGAAGAAACTAATTTGATAATGGAAAACGCCAAAATTTCCGCCATTGGTTTAGGTTTAGGCGGGGGTAATATTGAGGTAAAAATTCCAAGCTCGGTCAAAATAAATTCCGGCGACAAAATAAACACGGAAGGAACTTCTTATTATTTGCTGGGAACGGCCGATAAAATAGAAGCCGACGCGCTCAATCCTTTTCAAAAAATTATTTTTAGAATGCCGGTTAATTTGAACGAGCTTCAAAAAATCGGCCTGGAAAAATGATATGCGCGAAAGAATAATAGCCGATATTTTAGTTTTTTGCCTGTTTTTTTGGGCGCCGTGGTGGTGGATGGTCGCGGCTGTTATCGTTTTTATTATTTTATTTGAAAATTATTGGGAAGGTGCGGCGCTGGCTCTTGTGGCGGACTCTTTTTACTCCTTGCCGGAAATTTATTTCTGGCGCGGATTCGGCTTTCTCACCCTATCGTCTTTGATCATCCTGTATGTGTCCTCCTTTGCCAAAAGCAAGATAAAGATTTTATAAGCATTGACAAATAACTCACAATTAAAAATTAAAATATTAAAATCCTACGCTTATTTTGCTGGAGCATAAATAGTGGTATAATTTAAAAATATAAAAATTGTTAATTTAGATTGAAACAATGAGAAGAGACACAAAACAAAAAATATTATTATTGTTATTGGCGGGGGTTTCTTTGTCTTTGATCAAATCTCCGAAAGGGTATTTTAAAATTTTAAGAAATCTGCCGAAAGAATGGAGGGAAATAAAACGCAGAAGATTGAATGAAATCATCAAGGAATTTTATAACAACAGGCTTGTTTCTTTCAAAGAAAACAAAGAAGGGCTGGTGGAAATAGTGTTGACGAAAGATGGCGAGGCAAAAGCTTTAAGGTTCAAAATTGACGAAATTAAAATCAAAAAACCGGTGAAATGGGACGGCGAATGGCGAATCGTTATTTTTGACATTCCGGAAAGATTTAAAAAGGCCAGAGAAGCGCTGAGAAATAAATTAAAAAATCTGGGTTTTGTAAAATTGCAGGAATCGGTGTTTATCCTGCCATATGAATGCGAAGATGAAATTGATTTTATAACGGAAGTTTTTTTGATCAGGCCGTTTGTGAAGTTTGTGAGAGTGAAGTCTTTTACGAACGAAGAGAAATTAAGAGTCAATTTTGGGTTATTTTAAGTCAGCGATTCAAAAAATTCCAATTTCACGCATTTTAAAATCCTACGCTTATTCTGCTCCAGCTTAAATAGTGGTAGGATTTTAAAAAAGTAAATGGCAAGGTCTCGCCTTGACATTGGTTTGTGTTTTTAAACAAATCAGTTATAATGATTAACATTAATCAATCCTGGTTAAAATAAATTATATGATTACTAAAATGCCAATTACAAAAGCGAGAATAAATCTCGGAAGCATAATTAAAAAGGTCAGATTGAACAAGGAGTATTATGTTTTGGAAAAAGACGGCTATCCCGTGGCGGGTATTATGGACATAGACGAATTTGAGGATTATTTGGACGCGCGGAATGAAAACTTAAACAAACAAATTGCGGAATCATTTGCGGAATTTAAGGAGGGCAGAACAAAACCGATAAATAAATTATTAGGTGAACTGAAAAAGATTAAAAAATAACCTTGCCTGAATTTTTAAAATGCCTTATTTTAACGTTTCATACTCCTCCGCTTTTGATAGAGATGCAAAAAAGTTGCGCAAAAAAGATAAAAAGATTGTTGAAATTATAGAAATGGCAAGCAAGAGGTTGCAAAACGATCCGTTTAACGTTAAACAAATAAAAAATATCAAGAAATTGGTTGATGTTGAAAAGGGTTGCGGTCAGTGGAGAATAAGGTTTGGAGATTATAGAATTCGTTATGACATTGACGGCAAAGATGTCGCACTTCACTCAATAAAAAACAGAAAGGATATTTATAAATAATTTATCCAAATGGCAAGGTCTCGCCTTGACATTGATGTTTTAAATAAACCCTATGAAAAATTTTGAAGAAACAGAAAATAAACAGGAACAAACCATTGCTCAATTTGAAGATTTGAGAGGAAAAGATTTATCAACAAAAAATTTAGTTGATGTTCCTGTTGATATATTAAGAACAACAGAATTTGATACAGAGACTATTTGGCCAGAAAAAGAAAAATTGCCAAAAAACTTTGACCCAGAAAAACTTTTAGAAGAAAGTAAAAATCCAGGTCTTGGAATTAAAGAATTGCACAAGCAAGGGATAACTGGTCAAGGAGTAGTAGTGGCGATTATTGATCAAAAATTAGATATTAATCATCCTGAATATAAAAATTCTGTTGTTGATTACAAGGAATATGATGAAGCAGGAAAAGAGGAAGTGAGTATGCACGGGCCGGCAGTAGCCAGTTTGCTTGTTGGGAAAGACTGTGGTGTGGCGCCTGGGGCAAGATTAGTTTATAAAGCCACACCATCTGGTAGAAGTTTTCTTTCAGAAGCCCAAGCATTAAAGGACATTATTGAGGATAATAAAAATGTTCCACAAAACGAAAAGGTAAGGGTTGTTAGTTGCTCAATAGATTATATGTTAGAGAAACCAGAACCAGGACTTGATGAATGGATTGACGCTTTGAAAAAAGCTAAAGAGTTAGGAATTTTTGTTGTAGATGTTGGAGGCAATCAAATTGATATTTCATTTAGTGGTGGTGGAAGCCCAGAAAATAAAAATGATTTTGAAAATTATTTATCTTGGTTGCGTGAAGATGAAGGAAATGAAGAACTAAATAAAAATATTTCCGAAGGAAATATTGAGGAGATACTAAAAAAATTAAGAGAAGTAAAAAAAGATGATCTGGCAAATATTTCTGATATAGATTTAAGAAAGAAAATCGAGGCACTTCTAGACAAAAGAAAAAAAGAAATAGTTGTTCCGTCAGATTATAGAACAATGGCTTCTTCGTGGAATAAAGAGGGGCAATATATGTACAACGGAAGAGGTGGAATAAGTTGGTCCGTTCCTTATCTCGCTGGATTATTTGCTTTAATTTTACAAATAAATCCTAATATTAAACGGGAAGAAATCGCTGAAATCATAAATAAAAGTGCGACGGTAAATAAAAAGGGGTTGAGAATTGTAAATCCGAAAGGCATTATTGATTTAGTAAAAAATGGCAAGGTCTCGCCTTGACATTGGTTTGTCATTTGCCAAAAGCAAGATAAAGATTTTATAATGGAATAATGTTCGGAAGAAAAAAATACGATCATAAAATATATCCGGATGAGATTTTTTTGGATTCAAAAAATATATCCGGTTTTGACACCAGCCAATTTGAGGGGCGGCTGGAGAAGCCAATAGGCAAAAAAACTTTTATTTATATGGGAGCGCTTATCGGATTTCTGGGCTTATTTTTCATTTCCAGAATATTTTTTCTGCAGATTTTTGAAGGGGAAAAATTCACCGCTAGAAGTGAGAGAAATAGTTTTAAAAAAGAAAACATTATCCCCTTAAGAGGAGCCATATACGACAATGTGGGAACGGTTTTAATTTGGAACGGGGAAGAAGGGAGGACATACGCCAATATTTCGGGGTTGGGACACATTCTGGGCTATACCGGACTTCCTTCCAAAGAGGATTTTAAGAAAAAGCCGGACACACCTTCGGAAAATATGGTCGGTAAAGACGGCATAGAAGAAAAATACGACGAAATTTTAAGGGGAGTTTTGGGAGTTAAACTCATGGAAAGAGATTCCCAAGGCAATGCGATTTCGGAAAGCGTCCAAGTCCTTCCGCAGAACGGCCGGAACTTGACATTGACGATAGACTCAAAAGTCCAGTCTTATCTTTATACGGCGATGGAATCGGTCGCTGAAGAAAGAAATTTTGAAGGCGGAGCGGCCGTTATTATGGATGTCTCGGACGGAAATATTTTAGCGATGGTCAGTATTCCGGAATATAGCTCCAAAGTTCTTTCCGAAGGAGGCCCGGCGAGTTTGATAAGCGGCTATATCAATGATAAAAACAAGCCTTTCCTCAATAGAGCCATTTCCGGATTATACGCCCCCGGTTCCGTCGTAAAGCCTTTTGTGGCGCTGGCGGCTTTAAACGAGGGGTTAATTTCGCCGGAAAAAAAGATATTCAGCGCGGGTCAAATTTCCATACCCAATCCGTTTTTTCCCGACAAAAAATCAATTTTTAAAGATTGGAAAGCGCACGGCTGGGTGGATATGAGGCAAGCCTTGGCGGTCTCTTCCGATGTTTATTTTTACGAAATAGGCGGCGGTTATCAAGAAATAAGAGGCTTGGGAATAAACAAAATACACGAATACTCCAAAAAGTTCGGGCTAGGGGGAAAGACTGGAATTGATTTGGAAGGCGAGGCGGAGGGAACAGTTCCTAGTCCGCAGGTTAAGGAAAAGAATAATCCTGATGATCCGACATGGAGGGTGGGCGACACTTATATCAGCGTCATAGGCCAGGGATATTTTTTAACCACGCCGATAGAAATGGCTGTTTACGCCTCTTCCATAGCCAACAACGGGAAGATTGTCGTTCCGCGTTTGATAAAAAACGAAAATTTTTATCCGGAAGTTTCGCAAAAAAATATAGGCATTTCCGAGGAGTATTTTAAGATTATCAAAGAGGGTATGAGGATGGCGGTTATGGAAGGGACGGCGCAGGGCTTGAGTTATCCCGATTTGAAAATCGCCGCCAAAACCGGCACGGCCGAAGTGGGAGGCAAGAAAAATTTCAGCCATTCATGGGTTATCGGCTTTTACCCGTACGAAAATCCCAAATACGCTTTTGCCGCAGTTTTGGAAAAAGGCCCCGCCGGCAACACCATCGGCGCGCCCTACGCGATGAAACAATTTTTTGACTGGCTCAAGCTATATTATCCGGAGTATGTCAGATAAAATAAGGACCTGTTCGGAAAATTGAACAGGTCCATCTCCATCGTAGATGTTTTGCGTATTTTTTGATCTAATCTTAAGAGAGCTGACATTTTGGAAAGAGCTTTTCAGGGTGCCGTTTTGCCCGCATAGTCCGAAAGATAAGATTCCACCTTAGATCTCCGAATCTTTGACATTTAGCACCATCATGTCCGATAACAAGGAAAATGCATGCTTCTTCATTTTTTCCGCCCCCACATTTGTTAATATCAGCGACTGCATTTTCTGGGCTAAGAATTTCCAATAGTCGGTAATCTGTCCCCAAGGCAATAGCTGTACCGTCATAGACAACACTTATTTCATCTGGTAAATTACAACTAAACGGTCCTAGAATATCCTGACATGTTACTCCGATAAAACCAGTTTCTTTGTTTTTGACAATTAACTTTGGCGGAAAATCTGTCTTAATCATCATACCCCCCCTTTCTTTAAATAGAATTTCTAAATAAATTTACAATGACCTATATCTATGTTCCTTATATCACAATAAAGAATAAAAAGCAAATTTTTTTCCGGTAACACAAATATTTTAATACAGACATGGCAATTAACTGTTGAACTGGGGCTATTTGCCCTTGACAGAAAGATGTTCAATGATAAAATTCCGGTATAATAACAAGCGTTATGAATATGGAAAGCCTCACGAAAACTCAAATAGTCCTCTTGGTCCTCTTGGTAAGCTTCGTCACCTCGCTGGCCACGGGCATAGTAACGGTGACTTTGGTAAACCAAGCTCCTCAACCCATTACTCACACCATTAGCAAAGTGGTGGAAAAACTTGTCCCCAAAGAAGTTCCGGTCAAAGAAAAAACGGTGATTTTTTCCAACGAAGAAAATCTTGTGAAGGTTATAAAAGAAGCTTCTTTGGCAGTGGTCAGCATAGTGGTAGCGACGGCTAAAGATTTGACGGCGACAACGACTCCGACGTTAAACCTCGACCAAAACGTCGGGGAAAGTCGGAGCTCCGACCAGAGCGTCGGAGCTGGGAAAAAGCCAATGCCAACAGGCTCCGGATTTTTCATTTCCAAAGACGGGACTATTTTGACAAACCGCCATATAGTTGAAGATGCGGCGTTGGAATATGTTGCGATAACAAGCGACGGCAAAACATATCCCGCATCAGTGATATCAAGAAGCTCGTCGCAAGATGTTGCGGTGCTCAAAGTGGAAGGAAATAATTTTAATTTCATACCTTTGGGAGATTCTAAAAATATCAATGTCGGGCAAACGGCGATAGCTCTCGGCAGCGATTCGGGAGAATTCCAAAACACGGTGTCCGTAGGGGTCGTTTCCGGTTTAAACAAAGTAGCCGCCGCTCTCAACTCCGTTTCCGGTCAGGAAGATTTGGTCGCCTTGATTCAGATTGACGCGGCGACAAACCCGGGCAATTCCGGCGGACCGCTGGTTGACTTAAACGGCCGGGCGATCGGAATAAACACCGTCGGAGCGCCAAGAGAAAATGTCGGCTTCGCTTTGCCGATAAATTTAGCTAAAAAAGACATTGCCGACGCATCAAAATTAAAAATTAAAAATTAAAAATTTATATTTGTATGCCACCATTTTCAAATTTTACGGTTAAAGCTCAAGAAGCTGTCAGAAAGGCTCACGAGCTCACGATAGAGAGAGGACAAAATCAGGTTGACGTTCTCCATCTTTTAGGCGCTCTTGTTTTGCAGGACGAGAGCGCGGTGATTTCCGTTTTGGATAAATTGGAGGTGGACATAAATTTTCTCAGCGACACAATTTTTGAAAATATGTCCGAGGCGGAACGTTCTTCCGTCATCTCTCCGACTTATCAAGTGTACATAACTCCGGAATTGAGCCGGGCGCTGGAAATTTCGCACCGGGTGGCCCAAATTCTTAAAGACGATTATGTTTCCACCGAACATTTATTTCTGGCTATTTTGGACACTCCGTCAAAAGCCAAAGAAATTCTTAACCGTTTCAGAATAGAAAAAGACGGCGTTTTAAGAATTCTGTCCGACATTAGAAAGTCCAGCGCGGCGGATGTGGAGGAGCCGAAGAAATCCAGGATATTTGAAAAATACGCCCGCAATCTCACCTCTCTGGCTAAAGAAGACAAGCTTGATCCGGTAATTGGCCGGGACAGCGAAATTAAAAGGCTGATGCAAATTCTAAACCGAAGGACGAAAAACAACCCCATTTTGATAGGAGAAGCCGGGGTGGGCAAGACGGCCATCGCCGAAGGTCTGGCGCAAAGAATAGTCAAAGGAGAAGTTCCCGCATCGCTGAAAGACAAAGAGCTTATTTCTCTTGATGTCGGTTCGCTGGTGGCGGGAACGAAATACCGGGGAGAGTTTGAGGAAAGATTAAAAACGCTGATGAAGGAAGTGGAAAAATCGGCCGGCAAAGTCATTTTGTTCATTGACGAGATTCACACCATTATCGGAGCGGGCGCGGCCGAGGGGGCCATTGACGCTTCCAATATGCTCAAACCGGCGCTGGCTCGGGGCGAGCTTCGCGCCATCGGAGCGACGACGTTGAAAGAATATCAAAAGCACATAGAAAAAGACCCGGCCTTTTCCAGAAGATTCCAGCCCATCTACGTGGAAGAGCCTTCCGTTGACGATACTGTCGCCATTTTGAGAGGACTCAACGACAAGTACGAACTTTATCACGGGATAAAAATAACTGACGATGCCATCAAATCGGCCGTTAATTTGTCCAGCCGTTATATCGCCGACAGATTTTTGCCGGACAAGGCGGTTGACTTGATAGACGAAGCGGCTTCGGCTTTGCGCTTGCAGTTGGACAGCATGCCCGACGAATTGGAAGTCGCCAATAAAGAAATAATGAAGCTGGAGATAGAGAGAGAAGTTTTGAAAAAAGAAAAAGAAAGAAATACGGCCGATGAAGACGAGCAGAAAGAAAAAGAAAAAAGGCTCAAAGAGATTGACGACGGCATAAGAGAGCTGAAAGAAAAAATAAGCGAGATCCAGATCAAATGGAAAAGCGAAAAAGAAAATATTGACTTTATAAGCAAAGTTAAGAAAGAATTGGAAACTTTGAAATTGGAAGCCGACGCCAGCGAGAGAAAATCAGATTTCGCCAAGGTGGCGGAGCTTCGCTACGGCAAGATACCGGAATTGGAAAGACAGCTCAAGCTCAAAGAAAACAGGCTGAAGAAAAAGCAGATTTCCAGAATTCTCCGCGAAGAAGTTACGGAAGAAGACATTGCCGCGGTTGTTTCCAGGTGGACGGGCATACCGGTGTCAAAGATGTTGGAAGGAGAAATGGACAAGCTTATGAAAATGGAAGAGGAGCTGAAAAAAAGAGTCGTCGGACAGGACGAAGCGATAACAAAAATCGCCAACGCCGTCAGGCGGTCTCGGGCGGGAGTGGCTTACGAAGACAGGCCTATCGGCTCGTTCATATTTTTGGGTCCGACGGGCGTGGGCAAAACTGAGCTGGCCAAAGCCGTGGCGGAATTTATGTTCAACGACGAAAAATCTTTGATAAGAGTGGATATGTCCGAATATATGGAACGCCATGCCGTTTCTAAAATAATCGGTTCACCGCCCGGCTATGTCGGATACGAAGAGGGCGGGCAACTGACCGAGCTTATCAGGCACCGGCCGTATTCCGTCATTCTTTTTGACGAGATAGAAAAAGCGCACCCGGACATATTCAACATAATGCTTCAGATTTTGGACAACGGCCGATTGACGGATGCCAAAGGCCGGCATGTCAATTTCAAAAACGCCGTTCTAATAATGACTTCCAATGTCGGTTCCGAATACATCCGCCAGTTGGAAAAAATAGGCTTTGCCGTTTCCGCCAGCGACGAAACTCGCCAGAAAGAAACCGGCGAAGAGATGAAAAACAAAATCAGAACCGCTTTGGAAAACAGATTCCGGCCGGAATTTCTCAACCGCTTGGACGAGATAATCATATTCAACCCGCTTTCGCCGGAAGAGATAAAAAACATCGTGAAAATTCAGATTGAGCTTACCGCCAAACGATTGGCCGGCAAAGGCATAAATCTAAAAATAACCGAGCCAGCCCTTTCCTTTTTGGCGAAAGAAGGCTATAATCCAAACTACGGCGCCAGGCCGCTCAAACGGCTGATTCAAAGCAAGATTCTTAACAAAGTGGCGGAACTTATCATCGGCAAAAAAGCGAAGAACGGGAATATCGTCTCGGTTGATGTCGCTAATAACGAACTAATTGTGATTATTAAGGCGAAATCAAACAGAGCGCCAAAAGCGGTTTACAGTTTGCCCCGCGCCACGGCTTCATAGCCGCGGCGTCTGGGCGAGTAAAAAGTAGAGCAGACAAAGGGCAGGTGGTAGAGTGGTCAATTACACCAGACTGTAAATCTGGCGGCCTATGGCCTTCGGTGGTTCAAATCCACCCCTGCCCATATTTATTTGAAATTTATCAGAAAATGGTTTAGTCTATAATTCTATGACCAAAATACAAGACAATTTAATAAAGCTTCAGTGTAAAGAATGCAAGCATGTCAACTATTGGACAAAAAAGAACAAGAAAAAAGTGGAGAAAAAACTTGAAGCCAAAAAGCACTGCCAATGGTGCCGGAAACACACTCTGCATAAGGAAGTCAAGAAATAAAATAAAAGATCTTTTTGGCAATGCGAAATATTGCGGGTTAAGATGCTAGCGCTAAAATTTAAAATGTACACACTCCGTAGCGATCGCTAGGATTCGTGTACATTTTATTTTTACTGAATTTATTGAAACCATAAGCTATTTGCTATATGCTGTTAGCTGTATTGGGGGTATAGTTTAGTGGTAGAACAACGGTCTCCAAAACCGTTGGCCAGGGTTCGATTCCTTGTACCCCCGCAAATTATAAAATTTTATGGAAGAATTTAAATCAATTAAACCAAAAGAAATTCTTCCGCCGGAAGACATATCCGGCAAAGAAAACAAATCTGAATCTACTAAATTTAACGAGCAAGAAGCGAAAAAATATAGAGAATAAATTGAGAAATTGATGAAAAAAAACGAGGAGATAAAGAAAAAGTTGGAAAATTAGAGTTGCTAAAATTTTAATTGCGTGCTAGTTTTTAAGTAGATTGTATTTTATTTTGGAACTTAAAAATTAAGGAGGATTGGTTATGGGAAAAAATAGTGTAATTGAAAAAGCACCTATTTATTTTGGCGGGGAATATGAGAAACTGTGGTTCATTGGTGGCGATGATGAATATAAGGATCACAAAAGATATGAGTTTGACGATAACATTATGGAGGCTTTAGTTGCCATAGGTATTGGTGAGAATCGTTGTCCGACCGAAGCTCAGTGGACAGAGTTTTGCATCGTTAACGCTGTTGTTGTGGCGTTAACCGGTCAGACCACTATTATTGTTCCCAAAAACATTTCTTTAAGTGATCTTGAAAAATACTCTTGGGGTAAGTTGTGGGACATTCTGAAGAATTTTCCTCAAGATAGGGAAACAAAAAAGATGTATAAAAAATTCTCTATTGAGTTTATTTGTTCAATAATGAGAATTTTTATCATAAGTCATCATGCTGTGGATGGGCCTGGTCGCCTATACAATCAAAGCTATTTTATCACAAGGTGGACTAACTGGGATCATTATCCCGATTGGTTTAATGATAAGGTCGGCAATGTTAGACTTAAACACTTGCAAAGAGGGAGAGAAGTTTTCCTTAGTTTTTCTAAGGAAATTCAAGAAAGTATCAAATTAATATCAGGTTTTATCCCTCCAATTTTAAAGGAAGTTAATCTTGCTATTAAGAAATGAAACAATCTCCAACTATTCTATCACGATAAAACAGAATAGTTGGGGAATTTTTATTTTAAAAACTTTTTTATCAATTTCTCCGCTTGTTTTTCTTTTCAAATCCACTTAATTCTTTTGTCTCTCTTAAACCAAGTCATCTGCCTTTTGGAGTATTGCCGATTTTCAACAAGCATTTTTGCGAGCATTTCGTCTTTTGATATTTTCCTGCGCAAAAACAAGGCGGGATATTTGTATTCAAAACCAAGTTCGTAGATTCGCTTCCATGACAAGCCCGATTTTCGCAATTTTTTTGTTTCGGCGACCAGCCCGCCTTTCAACATTTTCTTAATTCTTTTCTCAATATTTTTTTTCAGAATTTCATCCGGCAATTTTATCCCAATTTGCCTAATGTCAAGGTCTCGCCTTGACATTGGTTTAAGTTTTGGCGTCTTACCGAGTTTTTTGGCTATTTCTATGGCGCGGATAAGGCGGCGGGGATTTTTGGCATCAATGTTTTTCGCCCTTTCGGGGTCAAGTTTTTTGAGCATCTTAAACATTTCTTCAGTCGTTTTTTTCTCCAGTTCTTTACGCAGTTTCCAATTTGGCTTAACTTCCGACAGGATAATATTGTCTACAATCGCTTGTATGTATAATCCCGTTCCGCCGACAATAATCGGAATTTTGTTTTTAGTGAAAATTTTTTCAATGGCTTTCTCGGCGCATTTTTTAAAATCCGCGACCGTAAAAATTTTCTTGGGCGAAACAATGTCCAAGCAATAATGGGGAATACCGCTCATTTCTTTTTTGGTAATTTTCCCACTGCCAATATTCAAGCCTTTATAAACTTGTCTGGAATCGGCGGAAATAATCTCGCCGTTGATTTTCTTGGCCAGTTTTACCGCCAGCGCGCTTTTCCCTGATGCTGTCGGACCAAGTATCACAATAATTTTCCTTTTAAGCTCCATATGTTCGCTTTTATTATTTTTGCCGAAACAAATTTATTTTTAATGTTCAACATCGAAGGTTTAACATTTGTAATTTCTATCGGCTTGTTGCCTTCCGTTCGGCCGTTTAAAACTTTTACGATTTGGCCGACCAGTTTTTTGTTGTTTTCCAAAGCCGTCTTTTTGAGAATTTCATTAAGTTCGTTTTTTCGTTTTCCTTTTTCTTGATGAGGCACATCGTCTTTAAACATTTTGGCGGCGGCGGTTTTCGGGCGGGGAGAGTATTCGGAAATAAAGGCCATATCGTATTTTATTTCTTCAAACAATTTTTTCGTGTCTTCAAACTGTTTCCTTGTCTCGCCGGGGAAGCCGACTATGATATCGGTGGAAATGGCTATATCCGGCATCGCTTTTCTTATTTTCCCGACTAGTTTTTTGTAGTGGCCGATAGTATATGGCCGGCCCATTCTTTTTAACACGGCATTGTTGCCCGATTGAACTGGCAAGTTTATGTAATGAGCGAATTTTTCGCACTCCGCCATGGTTTTTATAAGCTCATCGGAAAAATCTTTCGGATGAGGCGAAGTGAAGCGAAACCAAAAATCGCCGTCAATGTCATTAATCAAGCGAAGCAAATTATGAAATTTAACACCCTCATTTTTATACGAATTAACCGTTTGTCCCAGCAGCCAAATTTCTTTGACACCATCATTAACCGCCTTTTTAACATCGCCTATCACATCAAGGACTCCCCTTGATATTTCCTTGCCGCGCGCCAGCGGGACAATGCAATAAGTGCAAAAATTATTACACCCGTGGGAAATAGGTATAAGAGCGGAAATTTTCTTTCTCGTCGAAACCGGACTTCGACGAGAGGGCAGAATTTTTTCCAGCGTTTTTATTTTTTTTATATCTATAAAATAATCAAAAAGCGGAAGGCGTTTTTTCAATTTCAATTCGCTGTAATGCATCATGCAGCCAGTCAGAATAATTTTTAATTTACAATTTACAATTTTCAATTCTTGAAGTTTGTTATTTAAGCCGAAAATTCTGTCTTCCGCTTTTTGGCGGACGGAACAGGTGTTGAAAATAAAAACCGGATTTTTGGCGGAAATCAAATCTTCCGTATTTTCGGCGCGGATGTAGCCCAAATTTTCCATTATCTCGGCCGTTTTCTCCGAATCAGCCGTATTGGCTTGGCAACCGAAAGTGGTGATTAGATATTTGCTCATAATGTAGAAGTTTAGCCATTTTTACCGTTTTTTCAATCAGGGCTTGCGGTTTTGGAGCAATCTGCTATTATTTCAAACATTAAATTATGTTAAAGATCAGATTGCAAAGAGTGGGGAAAAAGCACGACCCGAGTTTCAGGGTTGTTTTGACCGATTCGGCCAGAGCCGCCAGAAGCGGTTCAGTCAATGAAGTTCTCGGTTTTTACAGCGCCAAAAGAGAACAGACCAAGCTTTCCGGAGACAAAATAAAGGAGTGGATGGCGAAAGGGGCGCAAGTTTCCGACACCGTCCACAACATTTTGGTAAAAGAAAAAATAATCAAAGGACCGAAGAAAAACGTCTTGCCTCCCAAGAAAAAATTAGCCGAAGAAACGAAAGCCAAAGCATTGACGGAACAAACTCCTCATACTACAATTGGAAAATAATGCAGAGCGGTCGAGACTGCTGAATTATAAAAAATAAATTAAGACAGAACGCTAATAAAATGGCTGACAAAGAATTTCTTGAATACGTCGTTAAAGCGATCGTTGATAACCCTTCCGCGGTCAGCGTTGACCGAAAGGTTGACGAAATGGGAGTTCTCATAACTCTCAAAACAGACCCGGCGGATATGGGCAAAGTAATAGGAAGAAGCGGAAACACGGCCAAGGCGATCAGAACTCTTTTGAGAGTCGTTGGCATGAAGAACAACGCGCGAGTCAATCTTAAGATTGAAGAGCCGGAAGGCAGCGTCAGGCCGGTCAAAACCGTTGACCAGGCCATGGACGATTTGAAGATATAGTTTGATATCTCAAAATAAAAATCCTCCGACGGTGCCGTCGGAGGATTTTTCTTTAAAAAACAAATGCGATTTGACATAATAACAATTTTTCCGGAATCATTAAGAGTATATTTAAATTCCTCTATTTTGGGGCGCGCCCAAAAAGATAAAAAAATAGAAATAAATTTGCATAATTTGAGAAATTTCGCCGAGGATAAACACAAAAAAACGGATGATAAATCTTTTGGCGGAGGGCCGGGGATGGTAATGAAGGCGGAGCCGGTCGTTGGGGCGGTTAGTTCAATTATCAAACTAACAACTAAAAACAAAAAATTAAAAATAATTCTTTTTTCTCCAACAGGAAAACAGTTTACTCAAAAAATGGCGAAAGATTGGGCGAAGAAATACGATAATTTGATAATGATTTGCGGACGATATGAAGGCGTGGACGCGCGAGTCAAAAAGGCGTTGAATGCGGAAGAAATTTCCATTGGTCCATACATTTTGACGGGCGGAGAATTGCCTGCGGCGGTTGTCGCAGACGCCGTGACTCGCCATATCCCGAATGTTTTAGGCAAAGAAAAATCTTTGGAAGAAGAAAGGAAAATGTCTGGATTTCCCGTTTACACCAAGCCGGAAGTTTTTGAGTTTAAGGGTAAAAAATACAGCGCGCCGAAAGTCTTGCTTTCCGGTCATCATGAAAAAATAAAAAACTGGCGGGAGAAGAATTCCAAAAAGTTTAATTTTTAAACCGTTTGGTATATAATTAGTTGCATGAAAATAGCTATCAACGGCTTTGGGCGGATAGGGAGAGTTTTTTACAGACAAGTTTCAGGTTTGCCTGATTTTGAAGTTGTGGCCATAAACGATTTGGCCGATAAGGATAACCTTTTATATTTGCTGGAACACGACAGCGTCTACGGTAAATTCGTTTTGCCGGAAAAAATAAAAGACATAAAATTTTTGCGGGAAAAAGACCCGGCCAAATTGCCGTGGAAGAATTTGGACATAGATATTGTCGTGGAATCCACCGGATTTTTTGATTCTTACGACAAAGCCAAAGCCCATTTGGAGGCGGGAGCGAAAAGAGTCGTCATAACCGCGCCGGTCAAAGATGACATAGCGCTGACCTTTACGCCTAATGTTTACCCTGAAGATATTTCAAAATCAAAAATAACTTCCAACGCTTCCTGCACCACTAACGCTATCACTCCGCTTATCTCCATACTTGCCAAAAATCCCGGCATAAAAAAAGCGGTTTTAAACACTATCCACGCTTACACGGCGACTCAAGGGATAGTGGACAAGCCCGACGCCAAAGATTGGCGAAGAGGACGAGCCGGAACGATAGACATTTCTCCTTCCAGCACGGGAGCGGCTATTTCCGCCGCCAAAGCCATACCGGAGATGAAAGGAATTTTTGACGGCGTGGCGGTGAGAGTGCCGGTGCCGGTCGGCTCGCTGATAGACCTGACTTTTGTTTCCAAAAGAAACGCGAGCGTTGAAGAAATAAACGAAATTTTGACGATGGAAACGCGAAAGCCGGAATGGCAGGGAATAATTAAAGTGTCCAATGAGCAATTGGTCTCAACCGATATCATCGGCGAGCCCTACGGTTCCATCGTTGACCTCGGTTTTACCAAAGTTATAGACGGCGACTTGGTCAAAATTTTTTCCTGGTATGACAATGAATTCGGTTATGCGGCGATGCTGATTAAACATATGGAAATTTTGAAAAAGTATTTATAATACCGCTATGCTGATTCCCGCCATCAACGCCGATACTTTTGAAGAAGTTCAAAGAAAAATAAAACTCATTGAGCCTCATGTTTCTTGGGCGCATCTGGATATCGCCGACGGAACATTCACCAGAAACACGCTTTGGCACAATTTGATGGAATTAGCCTTGATTGAAACCGAACTCAATCTTGAAATTCATTTGATGATAGACAGAGTGGAGGAAAAAATTGATCACTGGTTTAATCCGTCCGTCAAAAGAATAATTTTCCATATCGGCGGAACAAAAGACGCCGGCTTTGTCATTGACAGATGCCATAAAAATAAAACAGAAGCGGGAATAGCCATAGGTACGGACGAATCCATCGCCAAGGCGTTAGCTTATAAAAACAAAGCTGATTTTTTCCAAATTTTGGCCGTTAAGCCGGGTTTGCCCGGGCAGAAAATGGACGATAGCGCTTTTGAACGAATCAGAGAAGTGAGAAAATTCTGCCCGCAATGTATAATAGAAGTTGACGGAGGAATGAACAAAGAGACGATTCCGAGAGCGATTGAAGCGGGGGCGGACAGAATAGTGGCCGCCAGCGCTATATTTAATAGCTCCGACGCTTTGGTCGGAGCTCCGACTTCGCATCGGAGCGGAAAAAATATTAAAGAAGCGATTGAAGAATTAAAAAATGTTATCCGATGAACAAATAAAAAAATTGGAAGCGATGGCGAACACTATCCGCCAGGATATTATCGCTATGCTTTTGGAAGCCAAATCCGGCCATTCGGCCGGGCCTTTGGGCATGGCGGATGTTTTTACTGTTCTATATCACACTGATGCCATTAAACAAGATCCGAAAAATCCGGATTGGGAGGAGAGGGATAGGATAGTTTTGTCCAACGGCCATATTTGCCCAGTGCTTTACGCGGCAATGGCGCGCGCTGGATATTTTACGGTTGAAGAGTTAAAAACTCTGCGAAAATTCGGGACAAGATTGCAAGGGCATCCGCATCGGCTTGCCTTACCCGGGTTGGAAACTTCTTCCGGACCGCTCGGTTCCGGTCTTTCACAGGCGGCCGGTATGGCCTACGCGTTTCGTTTAGATAAAAAAAAGAATCAGACAATTTGTCTGATGAGCGACGGCGAGCTTGACTGCGGGCAAAGCTGGGAAGCGTTGATGTGGGCTGGGAAAAATAAGCTGGATAATCTTACCGCGATAATAGATAGGAACAACATTCAGATTGACGGATTTACGGAAGACATAATGCCTCTTGAACCATTAGACGAAAAATTTCACGCTTTCGGCTGGCATGTTTTGGAAATAAATGGCAATGACATAAGAGCTGTTTATGATGCCGTTTTCCAAGCCAGAGCGATTTTTGAAAAACCGGTTTGCATCATCGCTTACACTATCCCGGGCAAAGGCGTGGACTTTATGGAGCAAGATTTTAACTGGCACGGCAAACCGCCGAATAAAGAAGAAGGGGAAAAAGCCTTGCAAGAATTGAGAACGCTTGGAGGAAAGATAAGCGGGGAGTAAATAATGAAGAAAAAATCAAACAACTACGCATATATAGACGGCGCGAACTTACACAGAGGTATTGCCGGTTTTGGCTGGAAATTGGATTACAGGCGATTCAGAGTTTGGTTGTCTGAAAAATATGGCGTTTCGCATGCTTATATTTTTATCGGACTTATTGCAAAATACAGTGATTTATATAAATATTTACAAGAGTGTGGATACACTATTGTTTTTAAAGAAGTTGTGTACGATAGCGATGGCAAGCCTAAAGGTAATTGTGATGCGGATCTTGTTTTGCAGGTGGCGCGTGATACTTATGAAAATAAATTTGACAGTGCGATTATTGTTTCAAGTGATGGCGATTATGCTAGTTTGATCAAATTTCTGCAAGAAAAAAATAAATTAAAGGCAATACTCTCTCCAAGTATTCCTCAAAAATGTTCCATCTTATTAAAAAGAACCAATGCGCCAATTACATATTTAAATGGTGTAAAAAATAAAATATCTTTGAAAAACAAAGAAAAAGCCCCCATTAAGGACGAACCTTAACGGGGTCTTTTTCGTGGTGATATTAATAATATACACGAAGCAAAAAATATGTCAAACTTATCAAATAATCAAAAATTTATGCCTAACCAAAAAGGATTTGTAAACAAAGATTACAAAGGAATAATAATTGAAGAAAGCTTAGAAGATGATATTATTTTGAATGATTTTGATATTATCGGTTTTAAAATCACAGATGATGTTATTTTTTCTGAAAGATGGCATTTGCATACAGTCCAAGTATCAAGAGAAGAAATTGAACAAATATCAAAATTCATAAAATCAGGCTGGTATGCGCATTTTTGGAAGAACAGAAACATTATCGTTGTCTTTAAAAATAAGATTTTTGAATTTAATTATGACGATAAGGTTAGTTGGCAACCGGCGATAGAATACGGTTTATCAGTCGGTATTCCAAATGAACAATTAGACTTTTTAATTAACTAGCAAATGCTTAACCCAAACCTAAAACTTAATCCGAAATTGTTTAAAGAGGATATTGAGCAAGTCCCGACTCGCTTTGGCTATGGGGAAGGGTTGGTGATTGCCGGAAAGGAAAATCCGAATGTCGTGGCGCTTTGCGCCGATTTAACCGATTCCACCCGCACTTCGGTTTTCAAAAAAGAATTTCCGGACCGGTTCGTGGAGGTTGGCATCGGGGAGCAGAATATGGCGTCGCTCGCGTCCGGAATGGCGGCGGTCGGCAAAGTTCCATTTATCTCTTCTTACGCTATGTTTTCGCCCGGCCGAAATTGGGAGCAGGTAAGAACGACTATTTGCTACAATAATCAAAATGTCAAAATCGCCGGCGCGCATAGCGGAGTTTCCGTCGGCCCCGACGGCGCCACTCATCAAGCGATAGAAGATATGGCTATCACTCGCGTTATTCCCAATATGGTTGTCATCGCGCCTTGCGACGCAATAGAAGCGAAAAAAGCGACGATTGCGGCGGCTAGACATAAAGGCCCGGTCTACATCAGATTTACCAGAGAAAAAACGCCGATAATGACGACCGAAGAAACGCCGTTTGAAATCGGCAAAGCGGAAATTTATAGAGAGGGCGGTGATGTTTCCATTATCGCTTGCGGGACGCTTCTTTACGAAGCCTTGAAAGCGGCGGAAGAATTGGCCAAAGAGGGAATTGAGGCGGAAGTGATAAACAATCACACCGTGAAGCCGATGGATAAAGATACCATTTTGCAATCGGTCAAAAAAACCGGCTGTGTTGTGACAATAGAAGAACATCAAGCGATGGGCGGAATGGGTTCAGCCGTCAGCGAAATATTATCTCAAAATCATCCCGCGCCGATGGAAATTATCGGTGTCAAAGACCGCTTCGGCGAATCGGGAGAACCAAGCGAGCTTTTGGAAAAATTCGGACTTACTTCTAAAAATGTTATTGAGGCGGCGAAAAAGGCGATAAAAAGAAAATAAAAGTTGTTTAATTTATCCTCCTCGGCCTATAACCCTCCGGCGCTTGTTGGAGATATTTTTCAATTTCCGGAAGAGTAAGCAAGCCTTCTTGCGCGCCGATTTTCTGGACGACGGACATTGAGTTGATAGGCGCCATCATCAGGGCTTCTTCAATATTTTTGCCCATAGCCAAGCCGGCGACAAAAGTGGCGGAAAAAGCGTCTCCGGCGCCGGTGCGTTCAAACGGCGGCTTGGGGTCTGGGTAGGGCGGCATAAACAAGGCTTCGTCGCCGTTATAAGCGTAAGCTCCTTTGACGCCGTCGGTGACGACGACAATTTTCGGGCCCAGATACGAAATCATTTTCATCAATTCCATCGGTTTTTCTTCTTTTGTTACTAGAATTCTTTGAGCCTCTTGAACATTACAAATGAAAACTTTCGTCAATTTGTAAAGACCGGCCAATTTTTCCGCGCCGAATTTCATCTGGAAAGTGCCAGGCTGAAAGGCCAGATTCGTTTCGGGATGGAATTTAAGATAATTTTCTATTTCTTGATGAAATGGCAGGGAATTTTCGCCGAGCGAAGACAGGTAAATCCATTTTGGCGAGCCGATGTGGGGCAATTCATAACCATACTCCTCGTGTTTTATCAAGATTGTCCGGTCGTCTTTGTACCAAAGGACATAGTGATAATTTGTTTTTTTATCTTTGTGAATCTTTATGAATTTAGTACTTACATTTTCCGCTTTAAAGGCGTTGAGACAATCTTTGCCGTTTAAATCATCGCCGATATTGCCAACATATGCCGATTTTAAGCCCAGTCTTGCCGCCGCCACTGCCGCATTAGCGCTGTTGCCGACAGCCGGAACGACCGTCACCGATTCGTAAGGAATTTTATTGCCGTAATCCAAACATATCTGGCAATTTTCTTTGTTGATATCGCAATTCACCGACGCTTCTTTGATTCTTATGAAGGCGTCTATCGTCGTGTCGCCAATGGCAACAAAGTCAAAATTGTTTTTGAAAAACATAATACTTTCATTTTAGCAGTTACAATTTTTTCGGAAACATTGACAAGAAAACTTTATTATGATAGTCTGTCATCAGAAATCAAAACATCGGGTTTTGAGAAAATTCTTGGACTTTTAAATTTAGGAAAGGAGAGATAAAATGGAGTTAGACAAAATAACTGTAACGATAAAAGAAATTGATAAAGAAGTTGTAAAAGAAGCTGGTTTTAAAAAAAATACCATTACCATTACCAAAGTTGAACTGGCTAAAGGAGAAATTAATCTACTTGCAAAATATTTACCAAAAGAGAAAAGTGTAAGTGAATGTGTGGGGGTTGACTGTTTTGGTTTTTTCTATAATAAACAGCATAAACTTTTTTCAAAGAAAATACTTGTGAGTGAGTTCCATCCTTATGAGAATAGGACTAGTGGCAGGGTAGAGTATTATTTAACGGATTTAGGTTTTCGGGTTTTGAAAAACTTGAGAAAACGTAAAATTATTTAAAACCTATTTTGGGGGTCTAATCATTTAAATTTATTGTATTGATTCCGCCCGCGATTTCAGATCTAAAAAATTTGAAATCGCCCGGCGTTTTTTTTATTCACATTATTCTAAATTCTAAACAAAAAACACTAAAAAAACTAAAACCCGCCAAAATATACTAAAATGTTAGAATAAAAATGTGTATCTTAAATATGTGCCACAAAGAGCACTTCCATTTTTGTAATGCCTTCGGCTAACAAAAATTGGTCGCTCCAGCATAAATAAGGAAGGATTTGTTTTTTGATTTTTGGAAGAAAATTTAAAAAAGTATCGGAAAATTTCAGAAAAAATCGCTCGGATTTTTAATTTTTAAATAATTGTGTTAAAATAATTGTTAATGAAAACACTATCTGAAATTTTATTTCAGGCGCGAAAAAACAATTTGGCTGTCGGGCATTTTAATATTTCCAATTTGGAACAGTTGAGGGCGATTATGGAGGCGGCGAAAAGGTTTAACGCGCCGATAATGATAGGATTATCCGAAGGAGAAAGAAAATTTGTCGGATTAAAGCAAGCGGTTGCCCTCGTCAAATCTTTTAAAGAAGAATACAGCTTGCCGGTTTTCCTCAATCCCGACCATTCTCATTCGGTGGAGTCGGCAAAGGAGGCATTTGACGCCGGTTTTGATTCCGTCCATATAGACTTGTCCAAGTTGCCTATTAAGGAAAATATTGAAGGAACAAAAAAAGTGGCAGATTACGTTAAATCCAAAAATCCGGAAGTTTCCGTGGAGGGCGAACTTGGTTATCTGCGGGGCGAATCGCGAGTACAAAAAGAAGTTATTAAAATAAAACCGGAAGATTTGACCAAACCGGAGGAAGCGGCGGAGTTTGCCGACAAAACCGGCATAGACCGTTTTGCCGGCGCTTATGGCAACAGTCATGGCATATCTTTGGAAGAGCCGGCGTTGGATGTTGAAAGAATAAGAGCCGTCAGGAAAGTCTTGCCGGAAAAAGTGGCGATGGTTTTGCACGGCGGTTCCGGCATTCCCGACAGTCAGATAAAAGAAGCGATAAAAGCGGGGATTGCCAACATCCATATCAATACGGAAATAAGAACGGCTTACACGGAAGCTTTGCGGAAATTTTTGGCGGATAATCCGGAGGAAGCAACGCCGTATAAGATTTTGGCGCCGGCGGTGGAAGCGGTGCGAGAAAAAGTGGAAGAAAAGTTGAAATTGTTTGGATGGGTTAATATTTAATTTATGAAAATATACATAACGCGAAGAATTTCGGAAATCGGAATCCAGATGTTAAAAGACAAAGGCTATGAAGTGGAGATAAATCCCAAAGACAGGGTTTTGTCCAAGTCGGAATTGGTAAAAGTTCTTAAAAATAATTCCTATCACGCCATTCTTTGTCTTTTGACCGACAAGATTGACGGGGATGTTTTTGACGCGGCGGGAAACGCCAAAATTTTCGCCAATTACGCCGTCGGCTTTGACAATATAGATTTGGAAGCGGCCAAAAAAAGAGGCGTGATGGTGAGCAATACGCCGGGCGTTTTGAGCGAGGCGGTGGCGGAGCATTCCATCGCTCTTATGTTGGCAGTCGCCAGAAGAATCGCCGAATCGGATAAGTTTGTCCGGGCCGGAAAGTATAAAGGCTGGGCGCCGATGTTGCTTCTGGGCAGCGGGTTTTTCGGAAAAACCGTCGGCATAATCGGCTTGGGCCGGATAGGCGCGAAAACGGCCCACATAGCTTCTCAAGGATTCGGCGCTAAAGTCATTTATTATGACATAAGAAGAAACGAAGATTTTGAAAAAGAATTCCCCAGCGGTTCCATTGAATTCAAGCCGAGCATTGACGAAGTTTTAAAAGGAGCCGATTTTGTATCCGTTCATCTTCCCCTTACCGAACAAACCAGACATATTATCAACAAAGAAAAGTTGGCCATGATGAAGCCGACGGCGTATCTAGTCAACACTTCCCGCGGACCGATAATAGACGAAGCGGCTTTGGCGGAGGCGCTGAAAAATAAAATAATAAAAGGCGCGGCTCTGGATGTTTTTGAATTTGAACCGAAAATTTCCAAAGGCCTTTTAAAGCTGGATAATGTCGTTTTGACTCCCCACACCGCGTCGGCCACCGAAGAAGCCCGCTCCAAAATGGCGGAAGTGGCGGCGCAAAATATAATAGAAGCGCTGGAAGGCCGAATTCCGCCGAATCTGGTGGTCAATCGTTAATGTCAAGGTCTCGCCTTGCCATTAGTTGGCGGGGCTTGTTTTTTTGAAATTATTTGGTAGACTGGCTGTTATGTTGAAATTAAACACGGAAATAAGAAATGTTTTCGGTAAAAAATTGAAAAGTGACAGAAAGGAAGGCAAGCTTCCGGCTGTTGTCTATGGAAAAGGCAAGGAGTCAAAATCCCTTTTTGTAAATCTGAACGAGTTCAAAAAAATTTGGAATAAAATTGAGGAAGCCACGATAGTCAAATTGCAGGGCGGTTCAAGCGACGATGTTCTTGTCTATGACGCGGAAAAAGATCCGGTCAGAGGGGAATTTATCCACGTTGACTTTTACGCTTTGGATGTGGATAAGCCCATTACGGCGGAAGTGAAGATTATTTTTGATGGCGTGGCGCCGGCGGTTAAAGAAAAAGGAGGGGTTTTGGTCAAAGTCTTGCACAGTCTGAAAATAGAAGCTTTGCCGAAAGATTTTCCTCACGAAATAAAAATTGACGTTTCCAAGCTGGTCAATATCGGAGACAGAATTACCGTCAAAGATTTGGCGCTCGGAAAATCGGTGAAAATTGAAGCCAGAGAGGATCAAGTCATAGTTTTGGCCAAACCGCATATGGAAGAAAAAGTTGAAGAAGCGCCGAAAGCGATAGAAGACATTGAACTTTCGGAAAAGAAAGGCAAGAAAGAAGAGGAAGGCGAAGAAGGAACGGCAACGCCGGGCGGGCCAGCCTCGCCGAAGCTAGGCGGAAAAACGGTTCCAGAAGCTAAAAAAGAAGGGAAGAAATAATGTCGCTCAAAAACAAGTCCCGCTGATAGCGGGACTTGTTTTTGTTTGTTATAATACATCTACAAATGCGTAAATTTTTAAAACCGATTATCGTGTTGCTGGCTTTTTTTGTTTTCTTCCATTTCACTCCGTCCTTGGCTGAGGAGGTCAATCAAAACGCGGCCAAAGAAAGAAAGGAGGAACTTCAAAAGCAGTTGGACAATCTGGACAGCCAGATTGGGGCGCTGGATTCCATTATTCAGCAAAAACGGACGGAATCCGCCAGTTTGGAACGGGATATCGCCATATTTGACGCAAAAATAAAAAAAGCCAAACTGGAAATTCAAAGGCGCGATGCGGAAATCGCCAAGACAAAAACAGGCATTTCTCAAAAATCGGAGCAGATAATAACACTTTCGGCCAAAAGCGAAAAAAAGAAAGATTCTTTGGCGGAATTGATAAGAAAAAATAATGAAATGGATTCTACCGGCCTGGCGGAAATTATTTTGGGCTACCAAAAAATGTCCGATTTTTTCGTAACAGGGGACACTTTGGAGCCGATTCACCGGCTCATCAAGGACACCTTGGATGAAATAAAAACGACAAAAAAACAGACGGAAAAAGAAAAAGACGATTTGACGGAATATCAGGCAGAGCAGATTCAATTGAAAGCGGCGCAGGAAATGGAAAGAAAAAAATTGGCCGCCAACGAAGCCGAGAAAAAAAATATTTTAAAGATTACTCAAGGGGTGGAGAAAGGCTATCAGGCGATAATGGCTTTGAAGCAAAAAGATGCCGCCACTATAAGAAGCCAATTGTTCTTGCTTTCCGGTTCGCCGTCCATCTCGTTTGAAAAAGCGGTGGAATACGCCAATTTGGTTTGGAATAAATTAAAAGTGAGGCCGGCTTTTTTGCTTGGTGTCATAAGAGAAGAGTCTAATCTTGGCGCAAATGTGGGTAAAGGTAATTGGAAAGAGGATTTGGCGCATCCAAATTGCGCCAAACAAAGGACGGCTTTTACGCAGATAACTTCCGAACTCGGCCTTGACCCCGACTTGTTGCCAGTGTCAAAAAAAGTCTGGTACGGTTACTGCGGCGGGGCGATGGGGCCGGCCCAGTTTATGCCCACGACTTGGCTTCTATATAAAAAAGGCATTTCCAACATCACCGGAAACAATCCTCCGAATCCGTGGAACCCAAAAGACGCTTTTGTGGCGTCCGGCTTGCTTTTGAAAGACAACGGCGCGGCAGCCGGAGGGTATGAGGCCGAAAGAAAAGCGGCTTTGAAGTATTTGGCAGGATCAAACTGGAATAAAAAAGCCTACGCTTTTTACGGAAACGATGTAATGGAATTTGCGGCCGATTATCAGGAACAGATTGATATTATCAATAAAATGGCCAGCCGATAAAACATCAAGGTTTAACCTTGCGGCAAGGTTAAACCTTGATGTTTTGAAGCTATCCACACCTTGCTATTGGCTTTATTTATTAGATTGTTTTAAAATATAAACAGTATTATCAAATTAATAACTTTGGTCGTGTGTTTTGTATCATTATTAGCAATCAGATATTTATGAATAAAATTCTAAGTTTCAAAAAAATTGTTTCCATCGTTTTTTTTGCGGCGTTTTTGGCCGTTTTTTTAACGGCGGGAACAGCCCAGGCCGGTTTTTGGGATTGGTTTAATATAAAAGGAGATTCCCAGAACCTGGCAGCCAGCGTGAAGACATATGTGTTGAGAGTCAATAAAAGCGGTCCTGGCAGCAATTATGGAAGAATAACGAGCGCCGATGGAAAAATAAATTGCGGCTATCGCTCTCCTCGTTCCGGTTGTTCGGCAAGATACACCAGCGCGCAAAGCGTGACTTTAACCGTCGTTAGTGAAAATAATAATTATTCTTTTGACAAATGGAGAGGTGTCGGATGGTGCGACAAAGGCAATAGTTGCGTTGTGGAGGTGAACAAACCCAGCGGCGAGGTTTCGGTTTGGGCGGTATTTAAGAAAGGTCCTTCGGCGAGGGGAGATGTTCCGACTTCAGAATCTTCCAGTTCTTCCTCCGCCAACCCCACGGCGACAAACGACTCGGCTACCGCTGTAATAACCTCCCCTTCCGCTGTAGACTTCACTTCCGCCACGCTTAACGGCACAGTAAATCTAAAAGGAGAAAACGGTTCTTATCGTTTTACTTATGGCAACAAGAGCGTTATTGGAGAAAGTAAAAATACTTCTTGGGTATCCGCCGGCAGCGGCTCTAGCGATCTTCCCGTAAGCGCCAACATTTCCGGACTGTCCCCGGGGACAACTTATTATTATTATCTTACGGCGTATACAAAAAATGGGTATGCTGCCAGCCATACTGGCAACAGCAACAATGCGCCAACATTTACGACTTTGGGAGGGTCATCAAGCAGTTCATCCAGCAGTTCGTCAAGCAGTTCGTCAAGCAGTTCGTCATCTTCTTCCTCTTCCAGCAGTTCCTCCGTCCAGCAACACACATTGAAGGTGAATATTTCCGGCGCCGGCAGAATAACAAGCAACGGCGGTTCCGGCGTCATAAAGTGCGAAAGAACGGTTGATTCAAAAAAGAAAACAAAAATTAGCGGCGACTGCAGCGTAAAATTCAACAAAGGAGAATCGGTTAATTTAACAGTCGCAACGCCAAACATTCAATATGAATTCGGCACTTGGTCCGACGCTTGCAAGGATTCGCAAGGTTTGAGCTCTTGCACCGTTATAATGGACGGCAATGAAACCGTCTCCGCCACTTTCAACAAAAAAGGCGGCGGCGTAATCGTATCGGTGAAAAAAATCGGTTCGGGTAGCGGCAAAGTGGTCAGTCTGTATTCCATAAGCGGCAAAAACAGGAAAGTCGGCCAGGAAGACGGCGCGATAAATTGCGGCGTTGATTGTAGCGAGAATTACAATAATTATTGCCAAACTTACGATGTCTCCGCCGGTGGCCCGACTTGCGGAACGCTTTACCTTAAAGCCACCGCGGAGGAAGGGTCTTATTTTGAAAGTTGGGAAGGTTGCGGAAGCGCCAGAGGAGGGAAAAAAGATGAATGCTACGCTGAATTGAACGGACCGATGACCATAACGGCCAAATTCAACGAAGGAAGCGCTAAACCGCAAGGGAAATATTATAACCTTACAATAACCGCTCCAGACAATGGTGTTATTACCAGTATTAGCGGCAGTAAAATAAACTGCGGTTCTGGAAATACCAAGTGCGAGTACAGTTACAGTAAAAACGGCACGGTTACTTTGAAAATTACTCCCAACAGCGGGTATTTACTGTCAAGCACAGGAGGTTGCAATTACGGTAAAACAAAGAATCGGGACGGTTCTTATAATTGCAAAGTGAAGATGACGAAAAATCAAAATCTGACGGCTAATTTCAAAGCATCGGGAACATCTTCTTCCAGCTCATCATCCTCTTCCGTCAAACCTACAGCGACAACCAACTCGGTAACCAACATTACCTCAACTTCCGCCACACTTAACGGCACGGTCAATCCGAAAGGAGGAGAAAATGGTTCTTATAATTTTACTTACGGCAACAAGACTCTTTTTGGAGAAATTAAAGTTACTTCTTTGGTATCCACTGGCAGCGGCTCTAGCGATGTTTCCGTAAGCGCCAACATTTCCGGGTTGTCCCCGGGGACAACTTATTATTATTATATTACGGCGTCCACAAAAAATGGGTTTGCTGGCCATACTGGCAGCAGCAACGACGCGCCAACATTTACGACTTTAGTCTCAAGCCAATCAACAGCATCTGTTGACTTTAATGTCGCGGAAGTTCAGCCTGGCGGTCAGTATGGTTCTACCGCCGGTTCAATCACTTTGACCGGCAACAATTCCGTTATTCTCACATGGACAGTAAGCGCGGTGAAGGATTGTTCCATAAGTTATGATTCAAAGGCCAAAACAATAAGGTCTGGAACATTATCTTCCACCGACATAATCAACGAATCAGGGGCGAACGGAAAATCCGGGAACACAAGCAAACATAATACCGAGGATTATACCAAAGGTGACGGAAACAGTTCGGCGACATACACTCTTTCTTGCCAAAAAAACAGCGACAACAGCGCTATCAGCGAGACAGTCACAGTAAATTACTGAAAACTTTTTACGATTTTATCCAAATTGCCTTCCATTATTCTTTCTATGTCGTGAAAGGATTTTTTGACGCGGTGATCGGTGATTCTATCCTGCAAAAAATTGTAAGTCCTGATTTTTTCCGAGCGGTCTTGAGTGCCGATTTGCTGGCGTCTTTCATCGGCCAATTGGCTTTGCGCCTGGCTGGCTTGGCCGCTTTCCAGCTTGGCCGCCAAAAGAGCCAGCGCTTTTTCGCGGTTTCTCTGCTGGGACCTTTCGCTGGTGCATTTGACCGTCAAGCCGGTCGGCTTGTGGGTGATCCTCACGGCCGTTTCCACCTTGTTGACGTTTTGACCGCCGGCGCCACCGGAACGGGTAAAAGTGATTTCCAAATCCTGCGGCTTAATATTCATTTTTTCTTCCGTTCTTATAGGCAAGACAGCTACCGAAGCGGTAGAGGTGTGGACTCGGCCGGACTTTTCCGTCGCTGGCACTCGCTGGACCCGGTGCACTCCGCTTTCTTGCTTTAATTTATCATAAACCCCTTCGCCCGAGATTTCCAAAAACACTTCTTTGTATCCGCCCAGCTCGCTTCTTGATTCGTCAAGGATAACGGCGTTCCAGCCCTGCTTGGCGGCGAATCGGGAATACATATTGGCCAAATCGGCGGCGAAAAGCGCGGCCTCGTTTCCGCCCGCTCCGGCGCGAATTTCCAGAATGATTGTTTTAGGAGATTGGTTCATAGCAGTTGCAAAGCGCAGAAAATAAATTTTGAAAATCCTAGGCGGGGGCGGCCAACCGAGTCTGCGAGGTTGGGGTTAAGGGATTTTCCAAAATTTGATTTTCGGAGCTTTGCGGTTTTAAGATTTTTTCTTAGTTGTTTTTGCCTTTGCGGTTTTTGGCGCGGCCTTAGCTTGTCTGGCTTTGAATTTCTCCACTCGGCCGGCGGTGTCTATGATTTTCTTGTTACCGGTGAAAAACGGATGGCAGGCGCTGCAAATTTCCACATGAATAGACTCTGCGGTAGAGCCGGCTTTTATCTTGTTTCCGCAGGCGCAGGCGATAACCGCGTCGGAATAATATTGGGGATGGATTTCTTTTTTCATAACATTATATATAACACAAAGGCGCTAATTCTGCAAATAAAAAATAAAAACCTTCTGGAAATCTTAATGACTTTCCAGAAGGTTCAATAATAAGACGAATAGGCAAACTCCTTATTTTACTTTGTTTGAAACTTTTACTAATACTTCCTTTTTGATGTCTTTAGCCCTAAAGGTGATACTTGCTTTGCCAACTTTCTTGGCGGTAATCGTGAATGTTGCCGCACCGCTTGCGTTCGTTGCAACGCTTGACGGCGACACTGATACGCGCTTCTTGCCAGTCGCATTGATTGTCGCTGTAACCGTCTCACCCTCAACGGCGCAATCGTCCCAACCCGCCACCGTCACTTCCACTTTTCCGCTCGTTTTTCTCGCGAGTTTCAGGTTGGAAGGGAACACTCTTAGATAATAAGCCTCGCACGGCGTGGGCGTCGGCGTCGGCGTGGGCGTGGGTGTTGGCGTGGGGGTCGGTGTCGGCGTCGGTGTTGGAATGGAATAATCCGAGGTCAGAGTTATTTCCACCTCCGCTTGGGAATTCGCGTCTGTTCCGGTTTTTTGCAAAACATGTAAACAGAGACCGAAGTTTGAATGAGATGTTTCGGAATCGCAGAACTCTTTGGATTCAAAATCAAGGAACTCGGTATTTTCCTCGCCCATGAAAACCATGGAAGTATATTTGCTATTCTTAATATACTTTCTCAATAAAACTATATTATTCGGATCTGCCGACCCTGATTGAGAAGGGAAAGAAAGTTGAGAGTCAAACTCTCCCAATCCGGCGCGATATTCAATATAATATAATATTGGATTACCGTCATCATCATATCCGAGCGGTATAACAATAAGTTTTGCGCCGTCAGAACTTAGCTCGCATTGGTCAAGCCGGATTGTGTCGCTGGATGCAAGAATTTTGATTTGACTGACATTCAGCCAACCCAAAATATATTTGTTCAAACCATCCAATAGAGCGTACTGATAACCGCGGTTATCATGGTAATCGCCGTATGCGTACAACTTTCCCGATAATATTATGCTGTATGCATGATCAAGCGAAAAAAGTCCATGGCCGCTCTCGTGAGCGGCGTAATCGTTGTCAATATCAATATCATTTTCCGTTAAAAACGACAGAGAAATGTCCACTACTCCCTCGTCTGTGCTGATTTCCATCTTCCCGACTGTACTCCAATCATAACGCCAGTTTTTTCCGGCGCGAAATACAACCAACCCATCGTATTTCGTGAAATCAACTTCAAGGTCTAACAAGTCTACCATATTTTCTATGAATTCATTGGCCCAATCTAATTCATCTTCTATGGAGCCGTACCCGTATTCGGACCAGCTTTTATCCATCATTTTCCAATTCCCGCCATTAAAAATATCTCCAGTTAGCCACACTTGCGGTTCGCCGTTTTTGTCTATGGAACACGCTTTCCAATAAGCGGTAAGAGAATGTTGGTTGGAAAAAATCTTGTCCTCTATTTTTTCTTCTCCCCATTCGGGAGACTCATCTTCCGTGTCGGGGGAATTAAGGCAAACGACTAAAATGTTTTGTTCGCCCAGAACCTTATTTTGTTCCGGAAGATAACCGCTAAGATTATCTGTTAAAGTTGAAGCAAGCGGTTTTTTAGCGGCTGATTTAGCAACCGCCGTTATTTTCCGGCAATTAAATTTCTTTTTGCCGGGAATCTCGTTCTCCCATTGACCGGAAATTTTGATTTTTTGGCCAGGGGATACGGGCGGGGCGTGAGCGGGTAGGGAAAATTGCGTCCTTTTACCGCCTATATTGATAAAATAAAGCGGCTCGCACTTTCCTCTCGGGATTTCGGTGACCATAATGACCTCCAAAGTCCCTTCCACTTCTTCCGCCAACAAAAGAGAAGAAATGGAAACAAAAGATAAAATAACAACAACAAACAAGAATAAAACAAATCTTTTCATTTTCTATCTCCTTAATGAATTTTTATTCAAAAATTAATGTTCTAACAATTATCATTGCCTATTTTGCTTAACTATACTGATATTTTTAGCAAAGTCAAGGTGTGGATAACTTATCGTTACAGCGTCTTTTCTTTATGTTAAAATCAAGACATATAAAATTACAAGTTAATTTAAAAATGGGAAAATATGTTAAATTTTAAATTCTTTAAGCGCGCATCGCTTTTTTTTGCTTTAGTTTTTTTTGCGGCCGGTTATTCTTCCGCTTCCGCCGGTCTTGTCAATGTCTGGACCGACCAAGACGAAAAAAATTTTAATCAGGACAATTTGGCCGCCGCCGCCAACGCCATTCCCGCGAAAACAGACGGGGAAATAGCCGATTGTTTTGATTATTATCGCTTTCACAGCGTCCAGACCAGCTTTGACGCGTTACAAGAATCTTATGAGCCGGGCCAGACGGTTTTTTTCAAAGGAAACCTGATCAACGAAAACGATTATCCTCTGGCTGACGGATATTTGTTCGTAAGAATAGCCAGGTTTAACGAAAACTACACTCGGGAAGGGCATGACATAGCGGACGAGTTTTTCGCCAAAAGCGGCCCGCAGGGACGGGAGAAATTTTATTTGGACGGCAATGAGAAAAAAACCGTCGTGTTTGATTGGAATGTTCCGGAAAATTTGCCCGAAGGAAATTATGAGGCCAGCTTTTCTTTCGTTGTCGGCAAAAAAATGAATTTGGCCGGATTGTCTTTCACTAATGAAGTGAAAGCCGGTTCCGCGAAGTTTAAAGTTAAAAAGAGCGCTCTGGGCACTAAACGAGTATTTTTGGAAAAATCTTCTTTTGCCGTTAACGGGGAAAAGTATAACCACATCGGCCTTTGGCCGCAACTTGGCAAAGGGGCGAAAGTGGAAGTGGCGGGCAAACTTAAGAACGAAACATCCAAAAAAGAAAAAGTCCGGCTCGTTTATGACCTTTATTATTGGGACGGCCTGGACGACAAAAACAAAATTTCCAGCTGGAGCGAAGATATAACCGTTGCGCCGAATTCTTCCCATTTTTTCAAATATGTTATTCCTAAAATGGACGAAACTGTTTATTTTTTAAGGGTTACGGCCATTGCCGTCAACAACCAAAAGTCCATCGTCAATTTGAGATTATTAAGCGAGCAGGAGAGGCCGAGAATCAATTTTTTCTCGCCGATGAAATTCCCGGTCTTAGCGGGCGAAACGATGACGAATTTCGTCTGCTTCCACAATACGGCGGACAGAGCCGTCAACGGGAAAGCGGCAATGAATGTTTTTGACGAGTCCGGAAACGAGACGCAGACGCTCGGCTATGAAGGAGAAATCACCGGCGGGATAATGGCCGTCAAAAAAGAAACAACGGCTAAAAAGAATTACGGCTATTTGAGAATGACCGCTTCCGTTACCGGGGCTGACGGCAAAGTATCGGACAGTTACGAAATGATTTATGATTGCAAAAATATGGATTCGGAAAATCAAGATTGCGTTAAAATACAAGAGGAAAAGATGAAAGCGGCTGCCGATGCCGACGATTCGTCCGACAAGAAAAAGATAACCTTTGGGATAGCGGCGCTGGCGGCGATACTGGCTGGCGCATTTTTGCTGAAGAAATTTTTTCTAAGCAAAGCCAAACCGCCGATGATTTTATTTTTCGCGTTTGCCGCGGGGTTGGCCGCTTTTTTTGCCGGCGGCGCGGGAAATTATGTTTTCGCCGAAAGCGAAATAGTAAGCGAAAATTACAATTTTCCGCCCGGTGTTGATTGCTATAATTCGGGTCAAGTTAATTTGAAAGGCATTAAAATTAAGGACATAAGCACCGATTTTGGATATGCTAGAATTTGCCTTTCTGGAAACATAGACATAACCCATGAAGTGGAAAGAGACAACACTAATAGCGTCTTGGAGATCGGCAACATTATCAATTTTAATTATAAACCGGGCGAGCCGTTTTATGAGGGAATTGGAGGCGCTTATGACACTCCTTACGGAAAATGGTGCGAGAACTTGTCCGACCAAAATTGTCTTGACGACTCTTATTTTGAAGTAGAAATAATAAAAACTAGTAATAAAGCAGGAATTTATAAGAACTATCCTCTCCAGATGACTTGGCTAGCCGTCAAACCGGCGGTTTCCATAACATCAAATAACAATGCCGTTGTCTCTTGCAATGGTATGAAATGTATTGCCCAAGGGCAAGGCGAGGCCATTTTGACGGCCCATATTGGCTCCGTTACCGCCAGACCGTGGGTTAGACTCTTAAATGATGAAGGCGATATAAGGTGGGAAGGTAACGGAGAAGACACCGCGGGAATGTCAGACGAGAATTTCCCCGGCGCCGCTATAAGCTGGAATATCAGCGTTGACCAACCGATGTCTTGCGATGTTTACTTCTCTCCGTCCGAGATAGCCAGCGGAGGTTCAACTAATTTTTTTTGGAACACCACTGGCGACAAGGACGGGATGATTCCGATTAGTTGCGAATACGATCTTGCTTATTTCTCCGGCGGTGGCGCTAATGGCAGTCAGAATAATTTAAAGCCGAACGAAACCCAAACTTGCGTGGCGACCGTTCAAGACACCAACGACAATATTCAGACCTGTTCGGCTAAGATAACAGTTAATACAAAGCCAAAACCCCCCCTTTCCAGCAGTTCAAGTTCATCTAGTAGCAGTTCAAGCGAAAGCAATGGCTACGATCTTACCGTAAATATTGGCGGGAATGGGTCGGGAATTATAACAAATCTCAATGAACCAGATTCCACATTCGGAAGAAAAACTTGGGAAAATTATCCGAATAACACAAAGATCAAACTTCAAGCGACTGCCAATACGGATTATCGTTTCGGCGGGTGGAATAATGTAGAAGGCATGGGAAATTGCACCAACAGCGATTCCGAAGAAACTTCTGGAGTGATAAGCAAGACTGATGCCCCTAACGACACTTGCGAAATAACTCTTATTGGCGCCAGTAAAACTACCTCAGTAACCTTTAATAAATCTTCTGATGAAAAATCTTCTGTTCCCGTTGTTTCCGTTGATCCCGATGTGGTTAATTTGACGATTGTGCAAAAAGGCGACGGTTCTGTTTCTCTTATGCATATGGGCAGTCTTGACGGGACAGACAACGGTTTTGACACAAACATTACCTGCTGTTCTCCTTGGGGATTAGCCAAAAATTATATTTATAAAATAACGGCCGCGCCGGCCTCCGGCTCGTATCTTGGCGGCGTTTCCGGCGGCGGCTGTAGCGACAGTCCTTGCACAATTACGATGGATAGCAGTAAAACGGTAACCGTAACTTTTAACATTAACAGCGATTCCGGCGGAGGTGGCGGGGGAGTCACTTCCGTCAAAGCTTACATTTCCGCCAGAGACACGGTGGTAACCGATGGCAATTCCACCGTTATCAATTGGACTTCGGATAACGCCACTTCCTGCGAGCAAAAAGAGGAAGACAGCGATACTGGCTGGATAAGCGCCACCGACACGACTTCGGGAAGTTATACGACAAATAATTTCACGACTTCAGGCGGCGCGAGAACTTATACGGTAAATTGTACGAACGGTTCTCAAACAGCCGAGGCTTCCGTTACAGTAGATGTCGGAAGCGATTATACGGGTTCACCGTCCGTTAATATGTGGGCGGACCCGCAAAGTGTAGGATACAAAAAAACATCCAAAATACAATGGCTTGGAAGCAATGTTTTCGGAAATTGTTTGCTGTATTCGGCCTCGGACACCATGAACGGTTATCTTAAGGACTATGGCCGGGCTGTCGTTCCTTCTTTTGGAACGGGTTACTACGCCAGCGTTGGAAGCAATAATTTAACCGGACAAACAACAGGCAAATTGTCCGGCGACACGATATATAAAATCCAGTGCGCCGGATACCAAAGTTCCGGATACGCCAAAATAAAAGCCCAAACCACCGTTACCGTCGCCAAGCCGGTTTCCAATTTCACTTTTACCAACCCTTCGGGAGGTTCGCTTGTCGCCACCATAGTGGAAAATTTATCGGCTAATTCCGGCAGTATCGCTTTGACTTTGAGCGGCGAGGCCATCGGCAACATCAATCTTTCCGCCAGCATTTCGGCCATCTCCGGCGCCAAAGCTCAATTTGCCACTTCCGCCGACAACGGCGGCACTTGGAGCGCGTGGAGCGATACGCCGTTAAGCGGCATTGACATAAGCGCGACTCCGCAAATAAAAATCAGGACCATAAACATCCCGGGCGCGACGGCCACGGGAACTTACAATGTGGCGTTAACGGCCAAAGACAGCGGAACCAACGGGATAACCAAAAAACTAAATATTGATTTGAAGGTGAATAAAGTAACTTCCGAATGGAAAGAGTTTTAAAACGAAAGTTGCATTTTGCGGCGTTTTTGCTATTATTTAACTTATGTTAAAAACGGAAGAAAAAAGAGAACAACAAAAAGAGTTTTCTTTGCCCCAAGTTGATTCGGGGGTCAAAGAGATGTATCTAAGCGGAATACATTTAGGCTATTCGCAGACCAGCCGAAGTCCCCAGATGAAGCCGTATATTTTCGGATTAAGAAACGGCGTGGAGATTTTTGATTTGGAAAAAACGAAAAATAATCTTGATTCCGCCAAAGAATTCGCCAAGAAACTGGGCAAGGACAAGAAGGTAATTTTGCTTGTTGGGACAAAGAAAGAAGCCAAAGATTTGACGGAAAGCGCCGCCAAAGAACTGGGGATGCCGTTCGTCAAGGAAAGATGGATCGGCGGAACACTTACCAACTTCAAGCAGATAAAGGGGAGGATTGACCATCTCAACGACCTGAAGAAAAAAAGAGATGCGGGGGAGCTGAACAAATACACCAAGAAAGAAAAACTTCAAATTGAAAGACAGATCAAAAAAATGGAAATTTATTTCGGCGGCCTGGCGGAAAACCTGAAATTTTTGCCTTCGGCGATTTTGGTCATTGATTCCAAGCACGAAAAAATAAGCGTCAATGAGGCCAACCAAATGAAGATACCGGTTGTCGCCTTGCTCAACAGCGACTGCAATCCGTCCGGCATCAATTATCCCGTTCCGGGCAACGATAATTCCATATCCAGCATTTCTTATTTCTTGAGCGAGTTCGTCAAAGCTTATAAAGAAGGAACTTTTTTAGCCCAAGAAGAGCCTATCAAAAAGGAAACAACTTAAAACCGACTTACGATGTCGATTTTCCGAAAACCGACATCGTAAGTCGGTTTTAATAAAAAACTTATGATAACCGCCCAACAAATAAAAGAATTAAGAGACAAAACGGGAGTGTCCGTGTCCGCCTGCAAGCGCGCGCTTGAAGAAGCGGGCGGGGATATGGAAAAAGCTTTGGCCGTCCTGCAAAGAGAAAGCGCCAAGTCGGCCGAGAAGAAAGCGGATAGGGCGCTGGGTTCGGGAGTGATTGAAGCCTATGTGCACAACAACAAAAAAGTCGGAGTCATCCTGGAACTTAAAAGCGAGTCTGATTTTGTGTCAGGCAACGAAGAATTTAGAACTTTAGCCAAAGATGCGGCTATGCATATCGCCGCCTCGTCGCCGTCCAGCCTGGACGAATTGATGGGACAGCCGTATATAAAAAACCCGGCCGTTACCGTCAAGGAGCTGCTCAATCAGGCTGTCCAAAAATTCGGCGAAAAAATAGAAATCTCCCGATTCGCCAAGTATAATTTATCTTAAACTATATGAATGCGTTGATTTATATGGCTCTGTTGTCCGCCGCCGGCCTTGTCTTTCTTTTTTCAAGAGGGGTGTCTTTCGCCAGAGCCCTGCCCAAGGAAGAATTTGAACGAAGACTTAATGAAACGAAACCTGTTTTTCACGACATTAACGCCAGAATCATTATTCCTTCCGCTGTTTTTCTGCATAACTTTTTGTCGCCGAAAATTTATAAAGAATTTGAAATAATCATATCAAAGTTCAGGATAAACACGCTAAGAATGGAGAGGCTTCTTTTACAGCTGGCCAACTACATAAGAGGAAAAAGGGAGGTGAAGATGAACGGCAACAGCCATCCTTATTGGAATCAAATTAGCGACGCCGATTCCAAAGATAAAAACGAAGACAAGCCAGCATAGTTTACCCCGCATGGCGGGGCGAGAGGGGAGACAACTGTTAAAATAAATATTACGCCAGCATAGCTCAGCGGTAGAGTCCCGCTGTTGGCGGGATAAACAGCAGGTCGTTTAAAAAGATGTTATATAATAAATATTACGCCACCTTAGCTCAGCGGTAGAGCAACTGTTTTGTAAACAGTAGGTCCTCGGTTCAAATCCGAGAGGTGGCTTCATGCGTTCAAGCGAAATAAGAAAAAAATTTTTGGAGTTTTTTAAATCAAAAGGGCACGCGATAATCCCATCGGCTTCTTTGGTGCCGTCTGAAACCAATCCGACGGCGCTTTTTACGACTGCCGGAATGCACCCTCTGGTGCCGTATTTGCTCGGCGAAAAACATCCGGGCGGCAGACGGGTGGCTAATATCCAAAAATGCGTCCGAACCGGCGACATAGACGAAGTGGGCGACTCGCGCCATCTTACTTTTTTTGAGATGATGGGGAACTGGTCTTTCGGCGACCCCAAGACGGCTGATGGCGTCGGGGCAGGTTACTTTAAAAAAGAGGCGATAGAATGGAGCTGGGAATTTCTGACCGATAAAAAATGGCTGGGGTTGGATAAAAACAGGCTGGCCATTTCCGTTTTCGCCGGAGATGAAGACCTGCCTGCCGGCAGACAGGCGCAACATTTTGACGAAGAGTCTTTTATTTTATGGAAGAATTTGGGCATACCGGAAAAAAGAATCGCCAAATTGCCTAAGAAAAATAATTGGTGGGGGCCGGCCGGCCAAACCGGACCGTGCGGGCCGGACACGGAAATGTTTTATTGGACCGGCGGCGCGGATAAAATTCCGGACGGTTTTAGCGACGACAACGATTTATGGGTGGAAATTTGGAACGATGTTTTTATGCAATACAACAAAGGCGAAGACGGAAAATACTATCCCCTAAAACAGAAAAATATTGACACCGGAATGGGGCTGGAAAGAATGACGATGGTAATGCAAGGGAAAGATAATGTTTACGAAACGGATATGTTTCAACCTTTGGTTGTCAAAATAAAATCTCAAATTTCAAATCTAAAATCTTCCGACACTAAAAAAGAAAAATCTGCAAAAATTATCGCCGACCATATTAAAGCCAGTGTTTTTATAATTGCGGACGAAGTGGCTCCTTCAAATATCGGACGAGGTTATGTGTTAAGAAGATTGATCAGAAGGGCGGCGAGACACGGCAAATTATTGGGGATTGAAGAAATTTTTCTGGCGGGAGTTGCTGAACCTATTTTTGAAATCTATAAAGAATTTTATCCGGAGCTTTTGCAAAAAAAAGAGATGATTTTAAGTGTTATAGCCGAGGAAGAAAGCAAGTTTAAAAAAACATTGGAAAAGGGTTTGAAAAAATTTAATGAGTATTATGAAGTTTATTGGAATAAAAAATTGTTCGAAAGAGGATTGCCAGGAAGTGTTGTTTTTGATTTATATCAAACCTACGGATTTCCAATAGAAATGATTATAGAAGAAGCAAGAAGCAGACAATTGGAGGTTGAATTGAAAGGTACTTATGGTTTTTATCAAAGACAAAAAGAGCATCAACATCTTTCTAAAACGGCTTCCGCCGGAATGTTCAAGGGCGGGTTGGCCGATGCGGGAGAAAAAACAACGAAATACCATACGGCTACGCACCTTTTGCATCAGGCTTTGAAAATAGTTTTAGGAGAAAGTGTGGCGCAAAAAGGCAGCAATATAACCGCCGAGAGATTGCGTTTTGATTTTTCTTGGCCGGAAAAAATGACCAAAGAACAAATAGAAAAAACGGAGCAAATCGTCAACGGGAAAATAAAGGAAAATCTGCCGGTAGTTTGGCAAGAGATGAGCTTGGAGGAAGCCAGATTATCCGGCGCTATCGGATTATTCGGCCATAAGTACGAAACAAAGGTGAAAGTTTATACAGTGGGAGATATCGCCAAAGGCGGGCAAGTTTTTTCCAAAGAAATCTGTATGGGGACCCATACCGTCTCTACCGGCGAACTTGGCCGTTTCAAAATCATTAAAGAAGAAGCCGTCTCGGCGGGAGTAAGACGCATCAAAGCAATATTAGAATAACCAACTTGGAAGCTAAACTTCCAAGTATAACAAATCAATTTTTATGGAATCATTTAAAGATAATTTGGAAGAAAAAAAGTTTAGCGCTATAGAAAAAGAGCGCCAAGCAATGATTAGCGAAGGTGAACGCGAAAAATTCGGCGGAGATTATTCAAAAAATCCAGAAAATATAAAAAAATTTTTTGAAATAGGAGTAGAAAAAATTGTAGATAAATTACCAATAAATTTAAATTTATTGGATTTGGGGGAGCAGGAGGGCGCTTAGTTGAAAACATTAAGAACGAATTAGAAAAAAGAGGGAAAATCGCCGAAACCACCGTCGTAGAAATAAATAATGAATTTGTAAAAGAAGCTGAAAAAAGAGGATTAAAGACCATCGTGGCAAACACGGCAGACATCATCCCTCTTAAAGAAACAGATCTTGCAATCATGAGAAATGTTCTTCACTATAACTTAATTGAAGATATAAAGAAAATTCTTGCAAACATAAAAGAATCGTTGAGACCAGAAGGATACTTTATTAATTAGGTTATATCGGGAAAAGATGAAAATCATGGTAAGTTTATAAACGAAATTCTTAGCGCGGAGGTGCTTGGCAGAGGGGTAAATTATTTAACAAATGAAGAATATTTGGAACTTTGCGCTGAGACGGAATTATCGACCGAACTTGCCGGCTATGCTCCAACGGGGCGATGGACATTGAAAGAAATGTTTTGGAGAACCTACCAAAAAAAATCAGGCGCGAAAGGAGTGGAAGATATGAACGCATTTACTGATAAGGAAAAAGAAGAATATTATTTTAAAAGGGATGCGTATGTGGGAAAATGCCGAGAGATATTGGAAAAATATGGAGAAGAAGAAAAAATTGATGACATTGAATTTAGAGGAGCGGAAACAGAAGTAGAATTTTACGGCCCGATTTTTATTTCCCAAAAGTGAAGTTTTTATGTATGAGTAAGATAATCCTTACCCTAAAATTATAACACTACGACCTATTTTACCTATCGTCCAAATAGGTTACAATAAGAAAATGAATAAAAGTAACATAAAACAAAAATCAATTAGGGAAAAACACGCAAAAGGGGAACTTATTAAAAATATTTTGAAAAACTTGGCAATTGGCGGAGTTTTGATGTCAGGATTAGCTATGCCGAACATTGTTAAACTTTTAGAATTTTTTGGCGCTACTCAGACAAATGAAAGAAGAAAGATATTGAAAGCTGTTGAACGAATGAAACAGAAGAAGTTAGTCAGGATTTATGAGAAAAACAGTCGTAAGGTTATTGAGATAACGGAATTAGGCAAGAAAAAAGTTCTTTCTTATGATTTAGAAAATATAAAAATAACCCGACCAAAGAAATGGGACGGATGTTGGAGAATTATTATTTTTGACATACCGGAAAAAAACAAAAAAGCGCGAAGGGCGTTAAATTTTAAATTAAAAAATATGGAGTTTTTCCCACTTCAGAAAAGCGTTTTTGTTTGTCCGTTTGAGTGCGATGATGAGGTAGAATTCGTGGCTGAATTTTTTGGTGTAAAAAGACATATCAGGAAAATATTGGCTAAAAAGATTGAAAATGATGAATTTCTAAAAAACTTTTATAATTTATAAAAATAAAAAAGTGATAAAGTGTCCATATGCGACCTATTTGAACGATAGGCAAAATAGAGGACATTAGTGAAAAAGGAAAAAATATTGGAAAGTTATTCTATCGGTTTCAGTTTCCAGAAGTCAAACCAGATTCGTTTTTCAAATTGTTCGGTGGTGAGCGGTTGGTAGTAGGAAAGCGGGCTGAAGAATTTGTAAGTTCCGGCGATTATGACGACCATTATGATCAAGCCGATGTAAAGTTTTTTGGATTTAGCCGCAATTTTGTCTTCAAAAATGTAATTAAAAACCAGAAATGCCAAAATGAAAGAAAAAAGAAGGGGGATAAAATAATGATATAGGTACATCACCCGCTCTATCCGAAGCATTATCGCCATATAAATAACATAAAGAGCCGCAAAAGTCGTTATTAAGTAAAATAGATTCTTGTTTTTAACCGGATTTTTAAAAACAATCCGGCCGATTATCAGAATGAGAGACAAAATTATTCCAGCCAGTCCCAGAAACCATGTTATCGGATTAACTTGCAAGTACATATACCGCACACCGTCGCCGCTTTTCTCCCAGCGATAATTGATGCTTTTGTCGCCGACTAGCCACGCAAGGGGATAGCTGCCGTTTTCGTCCGGTTTGCAGACATCAAGTTTGGGCACGCCCTTGTTGTAATTGGCCATATAAACGAGGTTGTCTTTCAGCATCGCCGGGAAATATTTCGGGTCGGAAGCAAGGCCTTTAACCATAATTTCTTTGTATTCTTCCGAGGCTTTGTAAAATTTGCCGTCTGCGGCAAATTTGCCCAAAGAAAAATGGATATACCAAATCAAAGAAAAGATAACGGCGGAACCGGCGACAAAAAATAACCCCTTTATTATCAATTTTTTAGAAACATTAAGGACTCTCTTTGATATCAAGGTTGAACCTTGATATTTATAGTCCAAAAAGAAAAGAAAAGGGAACAGGAAAGCGGTGATCGCTCCGGTGGCCTTGATGGATACGGCAAGTCCGGTCAATATTCCCAAAACAAAATAATTGAGTAAAGTTTTTCTTGAAAGTTTTTGGACCAAGTAAACGAAATAAAGAATGGCCAAAAGGATGAAAAACAAATGGCTGCCTTCCAGCATAGCGGCGCGGGAGTGGGTGATTAGGGCGTTTTCAAAAATATAAAGGGAAGAAAAAATAAGGGAAGCGTGGGGATTTTTGGAAATAAAATAAAGAATATAAAAAAAGACGATGGCCGAAAGCCATGCGAACAAAGCGGAGAAAAATCTCATGCCGGCGAAAGAATAGTCGGCGGGAAAATCTTTGATGTAATCCGTTTGGGTGAATTTGTGCAGTTCCGCAACGGGGATAGTTTTGTTTGGCTGTAGGATTTTTTCCCCTAAAGCGACAAATAATTTCCCAAGTGGCGGGTGCGCTTCCATAAACATCACTCCCGTCAGATATTTTTGGGCGGAAGCGATATGATAGTTTTCGTCCCAGAAAACGGATGGCGGATAATCGTAATTTTTAAAATAAATTAAATAAGAAACGGCCAGGATGATAACGCTGTAAAAAATAAGAATATTCCTTCTTTTGGAAAAAAGTTTTTTGAAATAGTTAATCATTTTTTATTTTAAAGTCTTTTTTAATTTTAATAATTCGCGCAAATATTCTTTTGTCACTTTTAAAACATTAACCCGGCTTTTGCTTGCGGTTTTATCTCGGTCTTGCCAGATGACCGGTATTTCTTTTATTTTCATTCCGCCCGCGGCCGAACGGATAACCAGCTCGGTGTCAAAAAAGAAAGCGTTGTTTTTAACCATCGGCAATATTTTATTTATAACATTTTTATTGGCGCCTTTGAAGCCGCACGGATAATCTTTTATCTTGAGCCCGAACATTAAGCGAGTAAGAAGACTGAAAACTTTGGAAGTAATTTTTCTGGCCAGCGTTCTTTTGGCGGACGAGCCTTTGATAAAACGGGAACCGATAACTAAATCATTGTCGTTTTCCAATTCTTTTATAAGAATGGGCAAGGCGGACAAATTGGTGGCCATGTCAGCGTCCATAAAAATATAAAAATCGGCGTCAAAACTTTTCCAGCTTTCGCGAATGGCCAATCCCTTGCCTTTTTGCGGAATGAATTTGTAAATAATCTTGCCATCGGATTCTTTTTCCAATTTTTTCGCCATTTCCGCCGTGCGGTCGGCGGAATTATTATCGGCGATAATAATTTTCCAATCGTAATTTTGAAGATTTTTTTCGCAAAAATCGCGCAAAGTTATCATGGTTTTATTTATTATCGCTTCTTCGTTATAAACTGGGATAACAATTAGTATTTCTGATTGTTTTTGGTTCATTTAATTAAGGAATTTTAAAAATAAAAATTGATTTGCCCGCTCTGGCCACGAGATTGTTTTTTAATTGAGAATATTTTTTAATTTCTGGCAGACTCCGGTCGTAAATATTATTTTGAAGATCTTGTGTTGAAACGGCCAAATAAGAACCGGATGGCGGCAAATCATCATATTCAAGATTGAACCCCTTATTTTTGTCATTTAAATAATAATCCAATTTATTGGCGCTAAAAAGATGGATATAAATTTTTTCAACATTATTATCGCGGACCCATTTTCCCAGCCGTTTTATGTCTTGACCCCAGTCGTAGTTGGAATCAGTGGCTATTTTGTATCCATTGTTTGTTCCGCCAGCCAATATATTATAGTAGCTTAAGTAATGCGGAAATGAAATTATCGTTGAAATAAGCATTATTGTTAATAGGGTGCAAGCGATATGAGCCACTTTTATTTTTTTAAAAATTTTTTCATTCCAAAAAACAGCCGTTCCGCGCGCCGTTAAGACAGAAACAGTGAAAATAACAGGCATAAAATGTCTTAAACCTATATTGAGATTGCTGGATATTGATTTGTAAGAATATGTGACGACAAAAACAAAAATCAGCAGATCTAAGATGGAAAGTTTTAGCCAAAATTCTTTTTTCAAAGCGCGCCCGCTTAAAAAAAATAAAAATAACGCAAAAGACAGCAGTGTTAAAATATGAAAAGGCAAAGGCAGTTTGGTAAAATAAAGGATAGGGAAATACAACAATCCGGCTCCTTCCGATCCGTATATTTCCCCCATAAAATATGTTGATTGTCCGGCGCTGTCAATTCGGTTGATTGTCATAGACAGACCTGTGGCGTAAACCGATACGGCTTTTTCAAACCTGTTGCTTTTCGCCATTTGATTAAGAAAAACTTTTACGGCAGACGGTAATTTTTTCGGATAATTAGCGTTAAGCTGAAAGTTTATTCCTTTTGTGTCCATATTTTTCACATGAAAAGAATAATAAAAAATAATTAAAGAAAAAGAGAGAGCGATTAAAACGGCGAACGAAGATAAATAAAACAATAAATTTTTGGAATTAAATTTTTTAACGGCCAAAATAAAAATAAATCCGCCAACTAAAGAAACGGGGATTAAAACCAATGAAGAAAACTTAACGGCAAAAGCGAGGGCGAACAAAAAAGAAGAAAGAAAAAACCACAAAAGCGTCTTTTTCTTGGAATCGCAGTTGAATAATTTTAAAAAAATGCCAAAAGAAGCCAGCACGCACATTTGAAGAACGGAAGCGGCGAAATCGGTTGTGACAAGACTGCCGTGGGCGATATTGAATTGTGGTATTGCCAGAAAAAGCAAACTTAAAACGGCGGTTTTTTTATTCCAGTGTTTTTTAAGAAGAAGATATAAAACAAAGAGTATTGCCGAATTAAACAAAATTACCCCCAATCTAGCCAGAAGAATTATAAGATCGGGATTATTTTTAGGGTTGAAAATAAGCATACGATTATCCCAATGATAATTCGTCACTTCCAAATCGCGCGGAAAGATATTTTTGTTGAAAAAAAGATCCTCTTTTTCTTCTTCGTTCTTTGGCGACGGATATTCAAATGATACTTTTGGAAACGATGGATTTAGCGCAAAAAGAGGCAAAACGGCGGAAATGTCTTTCACAAGAGGCGGATGTTCCGGATTCAAAAAATACCTGCCTGATTTAAGATAATAAAAACCGCTGGTTATGTGAGGCGTTTCATCGCTGGTTATTGAGCTGCCGCTGTATTTTAAATTTTTAAAATCAAAGCCGTTTACGGCGAAAAACGAAATGGCGAAAAAAAACAAGCAGATAAAAAGCGCCTGATAATTTTCTTGAAAAATTTTTTTTGCAAATTTAGCGGCTGTTGGCATATTTTGCGAGATTTTAACTATTTTTTATTTTATCTTATGCGCATCATTATACTACAATTTTATCTTTTTCATTATTTTTGCCGTGTTTGTGTTATAATATAACCAATGACATTTTTCAGCAAAACTCCAAGAAAAAAAGTCGTTGCCATTATAGACATCACCAGCTCGTCCGTGGGCGGAGCGCTGGCGGAAAGCAATGAAGGCTGTCCCATTACCATTTTGGCCGCGCCGAAATCGCCGGTTAATTTTCTTTTTGACGTCAATCTTGAGGCTTCCTTGAGGGGTACCGCGGACTCGCTCCGCCTTACGGCGAAAAAATTAAAAAATCTCTATTCCGGTAAAATAGACGAGGTTTTGTGCGTCTTTTCTTCCCCGTGGTTCGCTTCCAAGATAAAAATAATAACCGCGGAGAAAGAAAAACCGTTTGAAATTAAAAACGATTTTTTCAGCCGGCTCATTGAAGAAAAGGAAAAAAGTTTCATTTCGCCCGGAACAAATTACATAGAGCGCGAAGTCATAAAGACCGAATTAAACGGGTATCGCGTCAAAAATCCGGCCGGCAAAACCGCCCGCTCGGTCAAATCGCATATCTACTTGAGCGCGGGAGTGGAAAAAATGATGAAATTGGCGGAAGACGAGATTGGAAAAATTTTTATCCACACCCCTTTAAGATTCGCGACCTCGTCCCTTGTGGCGTTTAAAGTTTTAAATGATATAATAGGTAACAGGGAAGGATTTTTGATAATAGACGTCGGAGGAGAGACCACGGAAATCAATCTTATCCGCGAAAATGTTTTGGAGCGGTCGGCTTCTTTTTCCAAAGGCACCAATCTTTTGTTCAGGAAAGCGGCCGCCAGTCTCAACACTTTCCTTAAAGAAGCGTCTTCAATCGTCAAGGCTTATTCCAGGGGACACAGAACATTGGAAAGTTCGGACAAAATAGCCGCGGTGATAAAAGACTCGGTCGGGGAATGGCGCGATTATTTGAAAAAAACGTTGGCCGCCATGGCGCAAGAAAGTCTTCTTCCCCAAAATGTTTTCGTGATCGGCGACGATCCGGTTTGCAAATTTTTTTCTTCCTGTCTTGAGAGCGAGGATTTTTCGGAGTTTACGATTTTAAGAAAGCCTTTTACCGCGCAGAAGATAAATCCCGAATGGCTGACGCGTTATTTCAATCAAGCCGGTTCAATGACCCAGTCGGCTCAAAACCTTAAAAAATGCGAGACGGGCGATTATCAGCACAAAGACATAATGCTTATGATGGAAGCCGTTTACGCCGATAAATTTTTAGATTTTAATTTTTAGATTAAAACACATGCCCAGAAAAATAATAAAAGACATTTTTTTAAGAGACAAGACAGAGAGACCTCTTGTTGAAGAATTGGAAATGGAAAAAACAAAAAAAAGCCGGTTTCTTTTTAAGCTAATAATATCTTTTCTGATTTTAATTTTATTGGGCGCTTTCGGTTATGTGGCGTTAAACAGAGTTTCCACGGCCGCCATCAACATTTCTCCCTACAAAGAAACATTGGCGATTGATTCAAGGCTTAGAGCGCGCGCCAATACAACCGCCGACGGTTTGTCGTTTGAAATCGCGCAATTAAGCGCGGAGGAAAGCGGCCTTGTTACCGCCACTGGAATAACTTCCGGCGGCCAAAAGGCGAGCGGCAAGATAACCGTTTACAACAATTACGGCAGCGCGCCTCAAAAACTCATAGCCAACACCAGATTTCAGACAAGCGACGGAAAGGTTTACAGAATCAAAGGAGCCATTTCGGTGCCGGGCATGGGAGTGTTGGAAGCGACCGTTTACGCCGACCAAGCGGGAGAAGAATACAATATCGGGCCGTCCGATTTCACTCTCCCCGGCCTCAAAGGAGGGCCGCGTTTTGAAAAAGTGTTTGCCAAATCCAAAACGACAATATCCGGCGGAGCCAGCGGAAACGCCAGAGTGGTCAAAAAAGAGGACATTGACAGCATCAGGACGGCGGTCAATGAAAAATTAAAAAATCGTTTGACGGAGACGCTTTCCAAGCAAAAACCGGAAGGCTATGTTCTTTTTGCCGGCGCGGTAAAAATTGAATACATAGAAAATCCGGACAATCCGAAGGTTGGCGATTCAGCCGGCCGGTCAATGACGTTTAAGATGAAAGGCTCGGCCACCGGTTATTTGTTCAAAAAGGACGCCTTGGCCAAAGCGCTGGCGGAAGACAATTCCGGGGATTTGAAAAAAGCTCCGAAAAACGAGCCGGTTGCGGTGGACAATGTTGAGTCGCTTGATTTCAGCTTAATATCCGCCGATTCTAATAATAAAGAAATAACCGTCCGGCTTAAAGGCAACGCCGATTTCGTCTGGACGGTGGACACGGCCAAACTTCTTGAAGAAATAATAAATTACAAAGGGAAAGATTACACTTCCGTTTTTCAGAATTATCCCGCCATTGAAAAAGCGGCCATCGTCCAAAGCCCCAAATGGTGGCCAAGATTTCCCAAAAACAAAAGCAAGATAAAGATAAATATTGAAACAGGCAAAGCGACAACGACTCAAAATCAGCGGTAAAAATAAACAAAAGATTTTTTCTCTGAAATATTGTTTCTCGTAAAGTTATCACTTTTTAGGCGATAGCGTCAAAAGTGATAACAAACTATATCAAACATTGCTTTTTTGAGCTTGCTTTTTATTCTTTATTATGGTATAAGAAACAAAGAAAGAAAAAGCCGTGTGGCTCTTTGAAATTTTTTAAAATTCTATTAAGAGAGGGATTGCTATGCTGTTTTTTTCAACTAAGGATATTATAGCCATCGTAACGGAAAGGGCTAACGAAAAAGTAACAGCTGTAAATGAATTGATTAAGCATCTGAAAACACATGAGGTTGAAGGTATTGATAATTATGTTGAAGACTTGAAAATGAATCCTGGGGTTGGAAAAATTTTTAATCCTATTGAACGTGTTTGTTTTTTATGTAAACAAAAACGACCGGATATTTCTACCATTTTCAATTTTTTTTATCACATACGACGGGATCATAAAGAAATTAAATACCATAAAGATGAAGGGAAGTTTATTTGCCCTTTTTGTGGCGAATCTCTTTGATAAAGACTTACAGGGCCAGAATACTTGGTTAACATTTTCAAGTATCTCTGGCTCTTTTTTTTGCTCATTTTGCATTTTTTATTTGACAGTATTTTTGTTTCT
>Ga0209211_10000952_pt1 | contig 57159 bp, 71 predicted proteins | sample RifGroA2_FD_183992 | JGI IMG/M metagenome (GOLD analysis project Ga0209211, IMG submission 183992) | Groundwater microbial communities from Rifle, Colorado, USA - Groundwater A2 (SPAdes) (version 2) | ecosystem: Environmental > Aquatic > Deep subsurface > Groundwater | place: Rifle, Colorado... | reverse complement strand
TGTATCTTTTAAGATAGCCATTTTTTGCCATGTTGAAGCACCTCTTTTTAGTGCCCCAAACTCACTATTTTTTGGAGAAAATTGTGCTTTGAGAATAAATATGTTTTGAGATTAAGGTAACAGTGTCTTATTTATTTAGGGTTGGTGCGAAAGTCGGTGCTTGTGCGTAATTTGCCTGGGAAGAAAGTTCCGCAGGATTGTGCAGTACGACCTGAGCAACCGTGAATTGCAAGCGAGCAAGACGAGCTTGCCCGCAGTTCATAATTGCGAAGCTGAGAGGAGCCTAAGGCCTCGCACAAGCACGAATTAGGCTTTCGCACCAATACCTGTTTATTTAGATTTGTCAAAAACAACCCGCACTAAAGTGCGGGGCGTGTTTTTGAGCACTCGAAAATCGCCTTCTTACTCTGGGCTGAAGCACGGAGATTGCGAATGGCGATTTTCGTTGTTTTAAGAAACTTTATAAATAATCTTTAACCCCTATTGTAATATGCCCTTTTCAAAGTCATTTCCAAAACAGAGCAAAACTTCTGTTTATCCGCAATGGGAAGAAATTTCTCTAACAGAAACAGAGGAAAAAGAGGCAGAGCAGAAATCAAGAGATGAAAATATAAAATTATTCAAGCAATGCATTGAAGATGCTAAATCTATTTTGATTGAAAAAGGCCTTAACGAATCCGGTTCAGACATACTAAATGTTGCAATAGCCTTGTTCGAAAAAAGAGCTTCTCATGTAATCTATCATAAGGAAAGCAAGGCAAAAGAGAAATTTGATGAGATGTTCAATAAGTGATTATTTTTTGTTTGTTAATATCTGATCAACTTTCTTCTCTATCCTGTCCAGTTTTTTAGAAAGATCATCCCATGCGTCAATTACAATCTCATGTGGTGGTTTAGGTCTTAAATGCAATGGAACAGGTCTTCCCTCCATTAAGAAATCCAATATTCTTTTATCCTTCAAAAAATAATATTTTTTTCCTTCCTTCCATTCACTATCAATTAAACCAATTTCTTCCAATAAACTAAGATGAAAGTCAACTGTCTGGGGCTTTTTCTTTATCTCTGCAGAAATCTCGCTGAGATATTTTTCCTTCTTAGACAAGCTAATCAGTACACTTCTCCTTATATCAGAAGATAGCGCTTTATGGAATACCTCGTCGTGTAAAGGCGGCATAAGAATAGAGTTTCGATATTACTATTAAAATCTTTCTATTCGACTTTTCTAAAATAATCGAAATATTTATATACAAGCTATACTTTCCACTTTCATAGGAAACTAGAAAGAAGTTTCATGGAGGTAAAAATGACATCAGTTGATGAATATCTGGCAATGGCTGAAGAAGCCAAAGAAGATAACGCCCATGTGGCATATTTAACCTACTACATGGCTGCAATAGATGGAATAGGACGCAACCATTGCGCTGCACCTAAATTATTGGAAGCAGTAAAATATGCGCAGATATTAAAGAAAAACAGAGATCGCGAAGCTATAGCAGATTGGGGGCAAAACATGCACAAACAGGTAGGTCCTACAAATTTGGAAAGAGCAATAAATTTAGAACTAGGAAAACTTAGAACCAGTGTTAAACAAAATGCCGCCACATAAACATTTCCACATCCCACCACATGCATTACCTATTAGGAACGAAAATAAAATAAAATTTCTTTTAATCAGTTTTATTTTCTCAGCTTTATTTACAATTATCTTTGCATTAGCATTGAAGTTTTCTGGAATCCCAATAAGTGTTATAATACCCTCAAGCGCGCCAGTTTGGATGGGAACATTGACTGTAGGTTATATGATACAAGTTGAAAAATAATAATGGAGGTAAAAAAATGCCAATACCGCCACATGAAATACCATCTCATAGAAGGGACTATGATTATGAAAGGCCACCGCATGAAGAAATCTTAGAAAAGCTAGAAGTAATTGAAGAAACATTAAGAAGAATAGAAGATAAATTAAGATAATTTCTTTTTATTTTTTAATTTTTTTTATTCTCCTTTTTCTGCCCAACATGATACATAGCCTCATCAGGACCATAGGTCATTGATATCATTGAAGCTACAAACATCAGGGTAAAAAAGATTGTGAAAGTCAATCCCCATGTATAGTTTCTTGGAAAAACATATACTGCAGAAATAATAAACCCAACAATGCTTGTGATCATATATCCGCCTTTCAGCGGAGCAACATTGTTTAGCACCATTTTACCCACCTCTCTTTTTGTTTTTGATTATTTTTAATTATGTTATTTTTTTTGTAAATTTTTTTTTAATGAATTTTTTAGTATTGGGCTATTTTTATTATACTTTTGTATTATTAGCGGCCTTTGTTCTATACTCTCTCTTTAAATTATTTAAACTTACCTAAAATTCTTTGAATTTTCGTGATTGTAGTATATTTGATTTTCATTGTTTAAACTTAACGAATTTCAGCTTATCAATATTTTTCCTTGCTTTCCCTGCACCTTTGACAAATTTATTCATAAATTCTTCCATCTTCGAGCATGCAATCTCCTTTAATTCTCCAGAAGTCATTTTTCCAGACTTATAATTATCATAAATTTTATTCAGCTCATTGTCATCTTCCACTAAATGCTGCTTCATCAGCTCAAAAACCATGTCCTTTTCTATTACAGCTCCAAGCTTCCTGTGCTCTTCCAATGTGTCCCTGCCTCCGGTCAAAGCCCTTTTAATCTTCCTCTTAACAGCTTCAGCATCTTCTGGAAGCTCTATGCAGCTTTCCGGCTTTGACTTAGACATTTTAATGCTTCCATCAAGAGAAGGAGTGTATTTATGGTAAATTCCAGATGGCAAAAAGAATTTCTTTTCTTTCATCCTTCTGGCAACATCCCTAGTCAGCCTTATATGAGGATCCTGGTCAATGCCAACAGGTATTATGCCAGGCATTCTCTCTTTTAGTTGGGGGTATAATATGTCTCCAACCTGCGTAAAAGCAGAATATATTCTTCCTGGATCCAAGCTTCCATAAATAGATTTGAATTCATTCGCAGTTACTTTTTTTGATGCCTCAGATGCTATCCTGCACACTTCAATATTATCTGACTGGAAATAAAATGTTGTTTTCTTGGCATCTAAACCTAGGGCAACAAACGCAGGAATATGAAACTCAAGAGCCCTTTTCTTTGCCTCTTCCAGTGGAACGCCTCTTGCAGCCGCAGCCTCTAAATCCGCTACTAATACATATGCCTCTCCCCCATGCTCTTGAAAGTATTTGATATTTTCAACAACCATCTTATTTCCAAAATGAATCCTATCGCTTGTAGGCATTATCCCGCTTAGAACATAAAACTTCTTTTTTTTCTTAATAGCATCAGAAATTATATTTAAATCCCTGCCGGCAAAAACCACCCCTCTGCGCATAATCCTGTTAGGTTTTGGAAATAGCTTTGGATTAAAAGCCTCCAATCCAAAGTCCTTTATAATCTTCTCATAGTCCTCTAACAACTCTGATCCCCAAGGGTCAATTATTTTTTGATTCATAATAACAATCCTATTTAATCTTTATATAAATGTTTTTATTGTGGTATTGCAATTAGTATAATGCCCATAAACATAATGCTGGCCCCAATAATTGCATGTTTAAAATTTTTTTCTTTAAATAAGCTAAACCCAAGCAATACGCTAAAAATAATACTGCTTCTTTTTAGGGCTATAACATATGGCACAATAGCAACTGATATTGCATATGCTGCTGTTGCTGCAATAAAAGCAGATAAAACACCAAGCAGTATAAGGATATTAAAATTTATTTTTATTTCTCCAATTTTTTCTTTAAGCTTAATAAAGGCTAATGGCAGCATAATGATTGATATAAAAAGATAAACAGCGAAAACATAAAATATCGGATTTGAGCCTATAATTCCAGTCTTAAATAAATTTGCAGTAATGCTCCATATAAAGGCAGCGGCAATAGCATAGATAGAGCCTTTATCCTTAGCTAATGCTTTGAACGGCTCAAAAAATCCCTTTTTGTAATCTTTAATATGGATTGCATAAGCCCCTAAAACAATAAGAGAAATGCCAAAAAATCCATAAAAAGTTGGTAGCTCGTTAAGCATAATATACGAGGTAAGAATTAAAAATAACGGAGTTAAGCTAAGCATTGGCATTGAAACAGAAAGATCGCTTATCTGGGTTGCTTTAACAAGCAAGTAAGTTGTTATGAGCAGCAATATGCCATTCAAACCTACAACCCAATAAACATCTGTGCTTATTTTTTGCGGGTAATTAAAAAATAATAACACAAGCAGAAATGGCAAGGCAAATGCGAATTGCACCCATACAACAATAGAGTTATTAGTTCCTTTAAGCTTCTTCATTAGAGCAAATCCCAGAGCATCTCCAAGCCCGGATAAAATAGAAAGAAACGCCCATAGCATTTTATTTTACACTCTTCAAAACATCCTTGATTGCCTTAACCTTATCCTTACTTTTAAATATAAAAGAGCTCACAGTCAAAACATTAGCGCCTGCCTTTATAGCCAACTTTGCAGTCTTGTCATTTACTCCGCCATCAACTTCTATATCTAAATTAGGCTTCATTTTTCTCAATTCCTTAACTTTATCCAAAGTGCTTTCTATAAACTTCTGCCCTGAAAATCCAGGTTCTACAGTCATGATTAAAACCATCTCTACTTTATCCAAAACATCTTTTATTGCATCTAACGGTGTTTTTGGATTTATAGCAACAGCTGGCTTAATGCCATTGCTTCTAATAAACTCCAATGTTTTTTCCAAATTGCTGCATGCCTCATAGTGCACGGTTATATTATTAATCTTTAATTTTGGATTTGCCTTAATGAAGCTTTTAATATAATCCTCGCTTGGCTCCTGAACCATGAGGTGTATGTCCAATGGGACTTTTGTATCAATTTTCTTCAAAAGCTCAGCTTGCGGAGTTATATTGGGAACAAACTTATTGTCCATAACATCCACTTGAAACATATTAGAATAATCCTCTACCTCTTTCATCTCTTCATTTAGCCTGTCTAAATTAGCAGACAATATCGATGGTACAACCTTTATTTTTGGCATTTTCATTAATAATTTTATTATTTTTATTTATAGGCCATGATTATATTGATTCATTTTTATTGAATCTTATTTTTTATTGTTAATTCTCTTTGATTTTTATTAAGTTTTTAAATCTTTGTCATATTCCTATTTAAGAATTAGTATTTAGAACCTGTTTTTATTTTTTGCTTGCCCACTTAACTGCCTGCTCAAGCAATTTATCAGGCTGCCCTGTCCTTAGGTTGTATGCGGTTACTTGTTGCATGTATTCAAGATTTATGTAAACCACTCTGCCACTTCCGTAGTTCCACACAACCACTCCAGGCGTTCCAGTTTTTCCTCTGCAGTCCCCTATTCTTGTGCTGCCAGCCTTTTCATATCCGGTTTGAGGGCAGATTATCGTGTACCCAGTATTAATAGTGCTGACTCCACTAGTTACAGGATGGCCTTGGTTTAGGTTATCAACGCCTGTTCCGCTAGTTGAGCCGCTTGTTCTTACAGGCAATATGTTTACTATTCCTTCTTCTCCAAATAATGACGAAACTTCCATAATTATGCTTCCTGTTGCAACTACACCATGGCCATTGCTTACCCATGTTTCCAGAGCATTGTCAAATACATCGTAATCCTCGCCATTAGAGACTCCACTTGACCCAATAACCACGACATCATAATTATTTAGCTCTGATGCACTATCAATATTTGCCCCGCTTACTTCTATAGCACCTAAACCAGACACAAAACTCCTGTCATTTAGTTGGCTTACAACATTATCTGCTCCAGCTTCACCATCCGATATTCCAGCTTTTTGCTCCACAGCTACTTTTATTGTTGTTCCTGGTGGTAGCTGCGGTGGAGCTGCTACTCCGCAATTAATGCTTGTAATCTTAGCCCCCCGATATTGAGTATACCCTTCATTATATGAAACATATTGGTCAGAATGGAACCTAAAAGTTGCGCTCTGTGCGTTGCAATCTTTAGTGCCTGTTTGATACCAATCATATCTTTCTCCGCAGATTTCCAAATAATCACACCAAACAAATAAACACCCCAGCCCTTGTTCTGTATCAACCAGATAAGCAATATCATTCATTTCTGTTCCTGCCGGGCAGCTGCATGTTTTTACACAATCCATGTTGTTTCCATACTGGCTCATCCATACTTGTATTGGGTTAGCTGCTAAGTTATTGACTCCCGAGATTAGGCTTGGGCAGGTAAAGCTAGCGCAGCCTCCAGGCAATACAGGATTCTCAAATTTAACATTTCCATTTACAGTATCCCCGGTATCTAAGGTGTCATCTTTTAATGTTCCTGTACCAGGATAGCCTCCTTCATATAAGTATCCAATTTTTGCAGTTACTGTTTTGCCTTTGCAGTCATTTGCTATTGCAGGTACTGTCCAAGTTCCGCAGTTTCCTGAGGAAGAGCATGTTGTATAAATCCCTTGCATATCGCCGCCGCTGTACCTGATAAGGCAATTGCTGCTGTCATCAGCATTAACCTGCAAATATGCAGTTGATGGGCAGTCATCTCCAGAATAAATTGCATTTACCGATACAGTTTCACCTTGGCTGCAGTCAGCGCCGCAATTAGGGCTGAGAGAAACGCTTGTAAGCGTGCAAGGGGTAGGTGGCGGTGGAGGCGGAGGAGGTATTTGGGCAGGCTCGCCTTCTGTTAATTTTGCTTGGATGCTGCCTTTTACTGAATGGCTTAACAACTTCTCTTTTGTATAATCTACACTTATGTCGCCATTGAATCTTTTTCCAGAATCGCCGTTATTGCAATTGGAAATTATAACAGTTGTTTTATCATTGTTTTTTAGGAATATAGGGGTGCTGTTAGAGCACGAAATGCCGTCTTTTCTGGCTACAGTTATCTTGTCTAGTGTTATTGTTTCTCCAAAATTATTTTTTAAGGCTACAGTAGCACTGGAAGTGCTCATTTTAAAGTCTAGGCATGTAATGCCAGCAGGCAAAACGCATCTTTCAGGCAAAAGCATATCAAAGTTTAAAACTCCAAAATAAGACAAAGCCCCTATAGCAACTAAAACAACCAGTATAGCCCACCCATAGGTAATTAAGAATTCTAAAGCCGCTTGACATCTTTTTTGCATATTCTGCTCTATTTCGTTAACAAATATTAAAAACTTTCTAATTTTTTGTTCTTGCATATAAACATGCAGTGGTCTTTTTGGTAAGGCTCAAGTGTCTTATAGTCCACTATGATTAATTCTTTTTCCAGCCTTTCCCTCACTTCTTTAAAAATCTGTCCTGGTTTTTCTGTAACATCAATGCTTCTTGCTTTTATCGCAATAATAGCGTAACCATCTTTTTTCAAGAACATATTAATATTTTTCAGAAATATATCAACCTGGTTTTTCTGCGCAATATCCTGGTAAATTACATCAACCGCGCTTACCCTTTCCATTAGCTCTTTTGAGTGGTTTGCATCCGCTAGCAATGGGGCAATATTTTTTCTTGCCTCGCAATTAAAAATCAGGTCTTTCATCACCCTGGGTGCAGCATCAACCGCAAAAACAAAGCCATCTTTGCCGACAATATCAGAAACATGGCTTGCAGTTGTTCCAGAAGCGCTTCCCAAATACAAAACAGCATCATCCTTTCTTAAAAAAATATTGCTGCAATTATTCAAAATCACAGTCGCTAATTTGCTGCCGTAAGCATCCCATTCCCTGTATTCAATATTGTTTTGCTTTACTAACTGCTCGCCATAAACCTTTATTCCAGGAGTAAGATTTACCGTATAAAGCCTGTTCCTCGACTTGTCCTCATGCACTTCAAATATTTTTGATTTTGTTATCATTTTTTATTGTTTTTATTTTTTATTAATTATAATTTTAATTATTGTTAATTTTTCAATATTGAAATTTTTTCATTGTTTGTCGCTATTGGATTTTTTATAATTGAATTATTTTTATTGTACTAATACTGGATCTTAAACTTATCAACCAGCTCTTTCTTCAGCTTATCGCCAATAAATTTTCCTTTAAAATAATCAATCTTGACAGCAATGCTCAATTTATCGGCTAAAGCCCTCGCAGCCTTGCCGTGCATTTTACTGTTTGATTTTTGAATTAGTTGGTGCTCATGTATAATGCCATGCTTTGGAGGCAAATTTCTTCTTTTGTTCCTCATATGCCTGAACAAAGCCTTTTCCGCGCCTAAAACCTGTATTGTAGATGCAGGCATCTCCACTAATCTTTTCATGCTTCCGGCATGGCTTATTAATTTTGCAGCTATTGTTATGCCAGCTATTTCCATAAAATTAGGGCATACATCTTTTTCAAGCTGGTTCAGGTAATTTTCATAATGCGCTTTTAGCTTGTAAAGGTTATTGATTTGTGTTGCTAATAATAGTATTGCAGAAACATCCTTCTCCTTCAGGGCAGCGCCCATAGCATCTTTCTCACCAATATTCAGGTCTTTCAATAACTGAATTTTTGATGTTCTTGTTATTAAAGAAATAAACTTTTCATGGTCTTCTATGCTGTTTGAAATTTCAGGATTATATAAATAATGCCATTCCCTCAATCTTTTTGCAAGCAGGTTAATTGTTTTATCAACCGCATCAATAGCATTTACTGCCTGTATTATCAAAGCATCATTATTTACAGATTTCCTTACAGAATCCTTGGTAATTTCAAGATTATTTTTATAGAACTGGGAAAAATACTTTTTGTCTTTAAAGAACAGCAGAATATTATACAAATCCTTGTCCTCTGGCGCTGCTAAACTGCCATGCTTCTTGATTAATTTTTCTTCATATATTGCTTTTTCCCTATACTGCTCAGTATCCTTAAACAGCAATTCATCAACAAGCTTATAATTCTCGCTGAAAACAAAGCTTCCTATTACATTTGAAAAGATGAATTTAGCCATACAGCCAGAAAATAACTATCGGCTTTTAAATATTTAGATTTTAAACAGTAAAAATAGGAACAAATTTATATAAGCTCAAGCCATTAAAACATAAAAAATGATCCTACTCTACATAACCTGCAAGGATGAGGAAGAAGCAGTAAAAATATCCAAATACTTGCTAAACAAAAGGCTGATTGCATGCTCAAATATTCACCCAACAAGAAGCATGTACTGGTGGAAAGAAAAAATACAAGACGAAAAAGAATTTGTCATAATAGCAAAAACATTGGAAAAAAACTACAAAAAAATAAAAGAAGAAGTCAAAAAGCTCCATAGTTACCAGATTCCATGCATTCTCAAAATCAGCGCAGAAGCAAATGAAAGCTACGATAAATGGATTAATGAAGTGGTTAAGTAATAACAAAAAGAGGGCAAGGAAAAAAAGTCAGTTAACGGGTAATATATTTATCTACCTGTTCTCATTAATAGTTATTGTGCTTATATTGATTATGGGCTATAAGTACATATCAGGCACAAAAGACACCATGGCAAAAACAGAGTTGGCATTGTTAAAAAATAATCTCATATCTGACATTAAGGAGATAAGCTCTGACTACGGCTTTTCCAAAAAAGTTTCCTATTCGTTGCCGGATTCTGCAGAACTGTGCCTCTTTGATTTAAGCAAAAAAGATATAATAATAACTACTCTGCCAGAAAGCTTTAACCCATTGATTAAGGACAGCATACAAAGCAATATTGAAAAAAATGCCTTTGTAGCAGGCAGCTCAGTTTTTGAATCCTATAATATTGGCGAAATTGAAATAAATGATCCTTACTTTAAGTGCTTTAAGCCAGTTGCCGGAAAAATAAGCTTTGTCATTGAAGGCGTAGGAAATGGGGCATTTATTTATGAAATTGGAACAAATCCTAGCACAATAACTACTACAACTACACCCACAAATCCAACTTCACCACCCCCAATTACAGAGGATATATCTCCATGTTTAACATCCATCAACGGACATTCTGATGTGAGTATTAACAAAATAAAGCTTTATGCTTTTTATCTTGTTCCCAAAGACAGAACACCAATTTCAGATTGGAATGAAAGGATAGAGACTTTGCTTAAGAGAATCAAGGATTTTCATGAAAGTGAGTTTAGGGGATATTCTTCTTTAGATTATGAGATATATCCCACCCCAGTTATAGGCAAATCTACCAGCCAGGCATACAGAGATAGCGGATCTGATATTTACGGTGCGATGTGCGGTGAAGTTTTGTTCCTAAAGCCAAGGAGCGCTTCCTATTTTAGTTCATACCTTGTTTTTGCAGACTGGGGGGAAAAGGATAACTTTGGCAATGCTTGTAACGATTATTTCGTAAACAGGTGTAGAAATAATAAAGATATTAGTAATATAAAACAATGTGGGGGTTCAGTAGGTACTTATTGGGGTGATTTCTATAGCGATGGTTACCTAGGTTGTGGACTAGTTAGCGAAGAAGGGTGGAAACATCCGGAAGTGGATGGGACAGATGCTGTTATTTATCATGAGGGATTAGGTCATTCGACAAATATGCCGCATTCTGATCCACTTGCAGAAAACGGTGTGATGGGTCTTGCATACAGTAATTGCTACAACCTGAATCAAATTCATATAGAATCACAAATACTAAATAAAATGCTTAATTGCAAACCCTAAGAAATAAAGTAACTCGTTCTATTCAGAGCGGGTACAGGAAAACTAAATCTTATTATTGAATGCATTTGTAAAAAGCGTTAATTAATCAATAATTAATCTTACCATCAAAAAACTTTATAAACCACCTTCTCATTATATAAAATATGTTCAAAATAATAAAAGAGGTAAGAGATATTAATAGGCTTAGGGAAATTCTTACAGTCCTGTTTGAAGAAGGATTTGACTTCTTGATTGAAAAAATAAGGCTTAAGCATAAAATTCCAGTAACAAAAAGAATTAAAGCCAGGATTGAAGAGAAAAAGAAGCTCTCCATAGAAAAGAGATTAAGGCTTACATTAGAAAGATTAGGCCCGACTTTCATAAAATTTGGGCAGGTTTTGAGTGTAAGGCCGGATTTAATGCCCAAAAGCTATATCAAAGAGCTGGAAAATCTGCAGGATAAAGTGCCACCTTTTTCTTTTGCAATTGCAAAAGAGCAGATAAAAAAAGAGCTTGGAAAAAATATAGAAGAAATTTTCTCAAACTTTGAAGAAAAGCCTGTTGCTTCCGCTTCTATAAGCCAGGTTCATAAGGCTGTTTTGAAAAATGGCAATGTAGTAGCAGTAAAAATACAAAGGCCAGATGTAAGGAAAATAATGGAGACAGATATAGAAATAATGATTTATATTGCTAAATTGCTGGAACAGCGCATGCAAAAAATAAGAAAATTCAACCCAGTCCAAATAATTTCTGAGTTTGAAAAATGGACTGAAAAAGAGCTCGATTTTAAAAGAGAAGCGCTCAATGCAAAAAGATTCGCAAGGAATTTCTCCAGTGATAAAAAAATAAAAATACCGGAAATTTACGATGAATTTACCACAGATAAAATTTTGGTAATGGAATTTATAGATGGAATAGAGCTGCATAACATTGAGCAGATAAAAAATAAAAAAATAAACCTAACTCCGTTAATAGAGCATGGCTTTAATGCAGTTTTAACGCAGGTTTTTGTGCATGGATTCTTTCATGCAGACCCGCATCCTGGAAATATTATTATAACCAATGACAAAAAAATTGCCTTTATCGATTTTGGCATAGTTGGTCATTTTGACGAATCCTTGAAAGCAAAGTCAATAGATTTATTTTACGGCATCATTGAAAATGATGCAGAAAAAATAGTGGAAACTTTAATAGAGTTGAGCGGTTCTGAAATAGAAGGCAAAGAAGAATTAAAATATGAAATTAGCGATATATTAGAGCCTTTGCAGACTGCAGGAATAGAAAATGTAAAAGTAAGCTATATTCTTGAGGAAATTATGGATTTGGCATTAAATTATGGCTTAAAGATGCCAATGCCTTTTGTTCTGTTTGGAAAAACTATTATAACCTTAGAGGGCATTGCTATAGAATATGACCCCAAATTCAGAATAGTTGAAAATTCAAGGCCTTTCATAGAAAAATTAATGAGGCAAAGATACAATCCAGTATACCAATTTAACAGTTTTATGAAAAATATGTTTAAATTCAAGAAATTTGCTGAAGAGCTTCCTGATAAGACATCAAAAGCTTTAGAAAGGCTGGAGAAAGGAACAATCAACGTAAACATAGAAGATACAGACATAAAAAAATTATCTTTGGAAATAGACAAGTCCAGCAACAGAATTACTTACAGCATGCTAATAACTGCTCTGCTCATTGTTGGAGCTCTTACAATTAATGTTGGGAAGCCAATTATTCTTAATATTCCTGCAATAACATTCCTAAGCTTTTTATTGGCGTTAATTTTATCAATAGTCTTGTTATTTTCAATCTTAAATGAAAAAAATAGAATATAATGCAATCGGGTGATTTAAATGAAAGATATAATAAAAAAAAGCTTTTTGCTCGGATTAGGAGCAGCTAGCTTGACAAAAAGCCATGCAGAAAAAATAGTAAAAGATCTGGTAAAAAGGAATGAAGTAACGATAAAGGAAGGCCGCGACATGCTAAACAAGGTGAAAAAAGCAGCTCTTAACAACAGTGGTATAATAAGAAATCTTGCAGAGAAAGAAGCAAAAAGAGTAGCAGGAAAATTAGGCGTAAAATCCCAAGTCCAGATTGCGAAAGTAAAAGGAAAGCTAATGTCAATAGACAAAGAGCTTAGTGCAAAGGGAAAAACTGCATTAAAGAAAATATTAAAGGAGCTTTCAAAGTAAAGCCACTGTAGTGGTGCAAAAAAATGCGGAGGATTTTTTGAGCATGCCTTATGCAGTAACTCATGTTTTATTAACTATACTCCTAGTAGATTTTTACCGCGATTATATTGCAAAACATAAGAAATACTTTACTTTACATACTCTTTTTATTGCAGGATTTGCTGGCTTGCTGCCTGATATTGACATGCCCCTAAACTGGTTTCTTGGCTTTTTTGGATTAAACATAATCCATGGAACTATTACACATACACCATTATTCGGATTGATTTTTTTAATTCCTGCGTTTATTTTATGGCACAAAAAGAAGCATAAAGAAGCTATGTACTTTTTTGTTATTTGTTTCGGTATTTTGTTCCATATCTCGCTTGATGTTTTGTTTAAAGGGGATAGCTATGGGGTAATGCTCTTTTACCCATTCTCTGCAGCAATGTTCAACTTAAATTTATTAGGCAATATGAGCCAAAATGCTGTGGCAGGAATTGACGCAATAATATTGCTATTATGGCTCTGGCACGAAGAAATAAGGCACAAGATAAGCGATTTTATCTGATTATCGTCCCTTCAAATTTTTTATTGCTCAATAAATTCTCAAAATTTTTTAAGTCTTTTCCAATAATTATTGCTTTTAGTTTTAATTTTTCAGCTTCTTTTGCAGCAACAGGGTCAAAAGGCATATTCAAGCCAGCTTTCCATTTATTCCCGACAATCTTCCTGAATTCCTTCCAGGAAATATTCTTGATTTTCTTTGCACCCTTAACTTTTTTAGGGTCTTTTTCATAAACATAATTAATGTTGCTCATATTTATTATTGTTTTAATTTTAAGGTTTTTTGCCACCAAAACAGCATCGTAATCTGTGCTCCAGCCAGGCTTCCAACCAGATGCAAAAATTATTTTTTTATTAAATTTTATTTTTTTGGTAGGATTCTGAATTATAGTGTTTTCTGCAATATTGCCAAACAATTTCTTTGTAAGATTTGCATTTATTCTTGTTGCGTATATGCCAAGCCAATCCAGCTCTTCATTGCTGAACTTGTATTTAGAGGCAGATTTTTGAAAATTCCTGGCCAGCTTGCCTCCGCCGCAGAAAATAACAAATCTATATTCTTTTTCAATAAATTTTTCTATTATTTTTTTGAAATTCTTCAAAAATTTCACATCTAATTTGTCTGGAACTATAACTGACCCCCCTAATGACATTACAATTGCCTTTTCCATTATAGAAAATAATTTAAACACTTTTTATATAAATGTTTCTAAACCATGATATTCCAAGACAGGCATGAAGCAGGCAAAAAATTAGCTGAAGCATTAAAAAAATATAAAGGCAAAAAAGACGTTATTGTATTAGGCATCCCTCGCGGAGGAGTAGAGGTAGCCTTTAGCATAGCTAAAGCGTTAAAAGTTCCATTAAGCATTATTGTAACCAAGAAAATAGGCCATCCTTTTGAATCAGAGTTTGCAATAGGCGCAGTAAGCCCTGGTAATAACTACATTATTGAAGAAAACTATGTAAAAGAAGCAGGAGAAGAGTACATAAAAAATACTGTCAAAGAAATGAATGCAGAAATAAAAAGGCGCTATAAGGAATACACACAAGGAAAATTGCCACAGCTAAAAAATAAAATAGTAATTATTGTTGATGATGGCCTGGCAACAGGCTACACAATGTTTGCAGCTATCAAATACGCAAAATCACAAAACCCAAAAAAAGTCATCGCAGCCATACCAGTTGCTGCCCAAGACAGTTTTGAAAAAGCCATGCAAATGGCAGATGAGGTTGTATGCCTGCATGTTCCTGCATTCTTTGCTGCAGTAGGAGCTTTCTACCAGGACTTTGCACAGCTGGAAGACGAAGAAGTTAAATCCTATTTGGAAGAGGCTAAGAAACATTTATATACTTAGAACTTTTAGATAGATTATGAGAGATTATATTAGAAACCATTTGGTTCTTAATTTCCTCATATTTTTAACAATACTTACTGCTGTAGTTAGAATTTTTTTGGGAAGACCATCCCGGGATGTATTTTCTATTTGGTTTTTAATTGTTTTCATCGGTTTACTTCCATTAATAGTTTCTTCTTTTTTCGGTATCAAAAAAACATCAGGTATTACATCAAGTGAATTGTCAATATTCGGGATTTTCAAAACCATGTTCCCTTATTCTTCAATAACAATGATTGTTGTTCTCATTGGTCCCGTTATTTGGTTCTTTTTAAATGTCAGTAATATGGAGTTAGAAGCATTGTTATATCTGTTTTATTTTTTTATTTATATAATCTTAGTATATTGTTCAACATTATTGTATTCAATTATAATCTATTTTTTATATAAAAATGAAAGTCTTAACAAATTGATTAAAATCCTAGCTTTTTTATTATTGCTACCTAATTTAATAATATTGGCTATTGGATTTTTTACTTCTTGCGGGAATCCCACTAAAGAAAGTGTAGACTATATTTGTTTTGCAAAGAAGGCATTTAGTGAAAATGATCCTATGATTTGCGATAAACTAACTTATGCGCCGTTTTGGCACCAGGGAAATAAACATGAGATATATACTAGAAGCGCAGCATGTTTAATTAATTATGCTATCCTCTCAAAAGATGCTTCTCTATGTGATGTTTTCAACATAACTGAAAACGGAAGAACAGATAGATGTAAAAGTTTAGTAGAACTTAACATACAGCAAAATAAATTTCTTACTGATTGGTAATTGTTTAGTCTCAAAATGACTTCTTCGGTTGCTTGACCCGTTTGTACTCTCGCTTTGCTCGGATTTAAAACAGAACAAGTATGTTACCTGCTCCCCACCCCAATAAAACTAACTCCGATTATAATACAAGATATTCCAATCCATTTAACTAAATTCATTTTCTCTCCTAAAAACTTTACAGAAAGCAAACTCACCCAAATATATGTCAAAGCAACAAAAGGGTAAAGAATCGACAAATCACCTCCTTTCAATGCAGGGATGAAAAGTATTGTTCCAACAGCATACAAAGAAACACCTCCAAATAAATGGTAATTTGTTATTAAAGAGCTGAATTTTGATAGCTTTTTTGCAGATGCCTTTTTAAGCAGGATAGGTCCGAAAGCTCCTATCAAAGTAGCTAAAATTACAAGTCCTATTGCCCATAATTCAGTAGCCATTATATTGCACCTGCTGCATCAGCATCTGCTTTTTTGCTGCCATAGCCTATCAAAGCTATTCCAGCAACAATTGTAAAAACACCAAGCCATTTATACAAATTCATTGACTCATTTAAAAAATAAATAGACAAAAAGCTTACCCATACATAGCTCGTAGCTATTATTGGATATAAAACAGAAACTTCTCCGCCTCTAAAGCTTAATATAATCAAAATTCCGCCTACAGCATATAATAGCATACCCATCAGCAAATTAACATTTGTTATTATGCTTAAAACATTAAAGCTTAGTTTCTCTGCTGCAAACTTGTAGAATATCTGCGCAGTAGAAGTAAGCAGTGTGCAAAACAATACAACTCCCATTGCCCACATCTTTGTTGCCATTTTTATTGAATTATTCCTTTAGCAATATCTCAATAACCCTTGCATATGCGGGCCTTGTAATAAACACTCCTACAGAAGCCCCTATCATTGTGGTTATGGCAAATCCCTTCAGCATCCCAGCTCCTGCAAAAACCAAGGGTAACATTGCTACTGCAATAGTTGAGTAAGCTGCCATTATTATAAAAAATGCATTTTTTATTCTTTGCTTCCAGTCATACACTCCTCTTTGCCCCCCTCTAAGGGTTTCATCAGTGATTACTGTATTGTCATTTACGCCTGTTCCAATAGCCACTATTATTCCCGCCACTGCAGCTAAATCCATATTCCATCCTATCAATGCAGCAATCCCAAACAGCAGCACTATTTCACATATTGAGCTTAAGACCATTGGAATTGCAACAACAAGCTTTCTGTATTTTGCAAAAATAACCGCTATAACAGAAATTAATGCCAGCACCCCCAAAATCAAGGCATTCTTCAAAAATTCTTCTCCAAGCAATGGGCTCATGGCATCTATTTTCACTATGTTTAATTTAACAGGTAAAGAGCCAGTAATCAAAACTGTTTGCAGTCTTTTCATATTGCCCATTGCATTAATGACTGCCTCTTGTTGCGTAGAGCCCGCTCCAGAGCCTGATATTTGTATGTCTGTTGTTGTGCTTCCTTTTAGCTCCGTGCCTATATTGAGCTCATCTACTTTAGTATCATCAAGATAAAGCATTAACGGCTCTGATAAATATTCTCCACCTCCTGCTATAGCCAAATTCTTTGTTGCATCAGCTTGCTTTTGCGCTGCTTCCGGTGATATTGAAATTGAAAACCTGAACCTGCAAATAGTTTGCCCATTTGATTGCGAGCATCCAGCGTTAGGGTCTATTCCTGCGCAGTCTGCTGATCTGCACACAAAAACAATATCCTTGCCACCCATAAACACAGTTTCATTGGCTATAGTAGCTTCAAACTTCCCTTGCTTGGCCAGCAGATTTCTGATCTCTTCTTCATTTGCTCCTGCTATCTCAACCAGGATATACTGGTTTCCGGTTAAGTCACTCGCATCTCTTATTATTAAATCGCTTAACCCATAAACATTAAGCCTCTCGCTCATAGTATCAATTAAATATCCTAAATCCTGCTGGGATAATTTTTTCTCTGGCTGTAAAAGAACTCTTGTACCGCCCTGTAAGTCAAGTCCTTTCTTTATGTTTGTTTTAGGGGCATTAAAGACTCTTATTCCAATATCTTCTGTGCCCTTGCTTATCCTCTCTGTTTTAGGAACATTTATTTTTTTAATTATTGTTTCATTATTTTCTGCAATTGTCCCATTAATTGTTTCATTTACAGTTATAGTTTCTTGCACTATTTTTTCAACTGTTTCATTTAATTCTATTACCTCTATATCTTCCCTTGTTGTTAGCCTATACAGGCCTTTGTTTGTCTTTATCTGCACCGACTGGTTTGGAACTAGTGTATTAACATAATTATAATACTCCTCTACATTTTTTATAGGTTTATTGTCTATTGCCAATATTCTTTCTCTGTTTACGGGTTTTACACTTGGCAACGGCTGCGCAATCCCAGCCTCTGCAGCAGAACTATTTGTTATAATATTCTTTATCATAGCCCCTTCTGCTCCCGGTCTTGGGTTAATTGCAACAATTGCTAAGACTAAGAAAATCAGCAAAATTATTACTTTTGCATTTGTGAATATTTTTTTTATTTTGTAGTTCATTGTATGCTCTTTTTAGCTTTTCTTTCTAGATATAATCTTAAAATTCCGACATTCTGAATCCATGTGTAAATCATGTCCACAAGCAGCCCGATAAGCAATATAATCATTATCTGCCTTATGGCTTCTGATTGTGTAAAAATTAACCCGACTATAACCGCAACTAATGTGGTTAATGTCATTGTGAATCCTGTGTCTATGGCTCCATAAATCCTTTCCATTTCGGTTCCTTCTTTTCTCTTAAGAAGCCTTGTTGTAAGCAAAATGTCAGTATCAACAGAATAGCCTATAAGCATCAGGAAAGAGGCTATTCCTGCAGCGCTTATTCTTACGTCCATTGCATTGACTATTGCCAGTGTTACAACTATATCTGAAAATGCTGATAAAATTACTGCTGCGCTTGGAACAAAAGTTCTGAAATAAAGGAAAACAACTATCGCCATAAACAAAAACGCTATTAACAGTGCTATAATTATCTCCCTAAAAAAAGAAGTGCCTAAACTCGATCCAACTATCTCAACAGAGTAATCCTTGCTTGCCAGTTTCTGGTTCAATGCCTTCCCTATCTCTGTTACCAAATTGTTTGCCTGCTTTTCTTCAATATCCGCTTCTACAATAACCCCCACCTGAGCTCCAAACTGGTTTAGCGACTTTGTTGATATATCATTTTTAGGAAATATTGGAGAAAGTGTATTTTTTAATTGCACAATATCTATTTGCCCGGTAGTTGGTATTGTAACTGTGACACCGCCTTTTAAGCTCACATCCCTGTTTATAAAATCTCCAGTAGTAGCTATCTTAAATCCAATCAGCAATATTGCTACCAAAAGAAGAGCAAGAGGTATTATCAATAGTTTCTTGTACTGATCCTCATATATTCTTTTTATCCCAGAGAACTTGCTCTTAACCTCAACTTGATTATCTTCCATAATAATAAAAAGAAAAGTAGTGATTTTATAAACGTTTTGGAATTTAAGTCAAAATCATAGAAATACGATAACTCAGGACTATAATCCAGAGTTTTGTTTTTTTGCGTATAAATAAAAAATTGATTGAAATTGAAATAGTATTGCTGCTAGATAGTTAATTTTAAAAATACGCAATCATTCTTTGCTCTTAAAATGTCACCATATCACGCAACAATACAAACATACGCAACCTCTGCAAATTTAGGTCCTCTTTTTGACAGGGCGGGAGCTAAGCTTGATGGACTATTCATGACAACTTCTGCTGAATTAACAACCAAGCATGGATTAACAGTAATTAAAAGTGAAGGCAAATATCCAGTTCCAGAAGATAAAACTAATTTAGCCAATAAGGTTGCATCCGCTATCTTCAATGAGTATAATATTAAAGATGGTTTGGCTTTATCTATACTTAATGATATGAAGCCCGGGGGTTTAGGAACATCAGGAGCTGGTGCAGTAGCCGTTGTAGAGCTTATAGACCGTTTATATGAACTGCATTTTACAACCGAGCAAAAAATAAAATATGCTCTTCTTGGAGAGCCTCAACAGCATTCGGATAATGTTGTGCCTTGCGTTGTTGGTGGAGTTGTATTGGCTACAAAACTAAAGGGAGAAGAATCACCAAGGTATTCTAAACTAACACCCTCGCCAAATTTGGCTTATGGGGTAGTAATACCTCTTGATATTATGAAGATAGGGGGAACTACAAAGGCAAGAGAAGCTGTTGAAGCTTTAAGCCATAGTAATGCTGAAGCCACTTACTTGTCAGAATTAGGTGAATTGATGATTAAAGGGTTTATAGAAGGCAACTTTGAAAAAATAAGAGAGTCTGTAAAAGGTTACTCCAACTGGGAAAAATCAGTGACATTTGTAAGAAATCTTCCAACAGAAGAAAATCCGCATGGAATATATGGCATAGATGTTCTTCAGCTAGATCGTGGCCTTGAAGCTCTAATTGGCAAAGAAGCAATTTTAACTCCAAGTGGTGCTGGTCCTGCCATGCTGATTCTTGCAAAAGGCAAAGATGCAGCGGAAAGAGCACAATTAGAAGTTGTAAAAATGTATGAAAGCCAAGGACATAAGGCAAAAGGATTTTTAGTCTCGGTTAGAAACACAGAATCAAAAGATGATTTTGTAGATTAACATTATTTCATGCAAGCCCTCACAAACCCATAAAACAACGGGCTTGGATTTCCTAATCTCGACTTAAATTCTGGATGGGCTTGTGTTCCGATAAAGAATTTATGTTTTGGTAGCTCAATAAACTCCATCAGCTTTGTGCCATCTTCCCTCAAGTGATAGCCTGAAAAAACCAGCCCTTTATTTTCCAGTTCATCAACAAACTTTGGATTTACCTCATATCTATGCCTGTGCCTTTCCAAAATGACGTTTTTATTTTTATCCAGCATGCCCAGCCTAAATACCTGCTCTTTGTCTTTCTTTAATTTTTCAATTTTTTCCATATCCTCTTTTATTCTTCCTGTTTCCTTATACAGTTTCAAGACATTGGTGTTTTCCTTTAAAATAGCTGCATAAGCGCCCAGCCTCATTGTGCCGCCATACTCGTTTTTTTCCATTATCTCTTTTTGTGCTGGCAATAAATCAATGACCGGAAATTTTGTTTTTTTGTCATTCTCCGTGGTATTTGCATTCTCCATATTACAGGCATTTCTTGCGTATTCCACTATTGCCAGCTGCAATCCATAACATAATCCAAGGCATGGCTTATTATTCAGCCTTGCGAAATTAATTGCCTTTATTTTGCCTTCTACACCAGAGCTTCCAAAGCCGCCAGGAACAATAATGCCATCAAAATCATTTAAGCAATTAATTTTATCCTTGTCTTTTTCAAATGCCTTTGCATCCAGCCAATGGATATTAATGCCGGTGTCTAATGCAGCGCCTGCATGCAATAATGACTGATTAATGCTTACATAGCTGTCTGACAGGTTATAATCGCCAATGTCAATATATTTTCCAACAATAGCAACATTAACATGCTTCTTTGGATTTTTTATCTTGTCAACAAGCCCTTTCCACTCATTCAAATTCAAGGCTTTTTTTGGCTTTAGCTTTAATTCATTCAAAATCTTTAATCCAAATTGCTCCTTTTCCAGATCCAGTGGAATGGAATAAATGGTTTCAACATCAGGCTCGGAAATAACATGGTCAGATGGAATATTTGCATAAGTCTCTATCTTTTTCTTCCTTACACTGTCCAATGCCCTTTTTGCCCTGCATATAATAAAATCCGGAAAAATTCCAGTCTCTCCTAAAAGCCTGATTGCCTGCTGTGTAGGCTTTGTTTTCATCTCTTCTATATGTGAAGGAACCGGTAAATATGTAATCAGGACATAAACAACATTATCTTTTCCTATTTCCCTTTCCATGCTTTTCATTGCAAACAAGAAAGGTATATTTTCGTAATCTCCTATTGTGCCTCCAATTTCTATAACTGCAATATCATGTTCTTTGCTTGCTTCCTTTATCCTCCTCTTGATTTCATCAGGCACATGGGGTATAAACTGCACAGTCTGCCCCAGATATTTGCCGCTCCTTTCTTTTTCAATTATTGTTTTGTAAATTTGCCCTGTTGTTATATTATTGCTTTTAGAAATATCAACATTGAGAAATCTTTCATAGTTGCCTAAATCCTGGTCAATTTCCCCTCCATCATCAGTAACCCACACTTCTCCATGCTCTGTGGGCCTTAATGTTCCTGCATCATAATTTATGTAAGGGTCTATCTTTATAGCAGTTACTTTATATCCATATCCAGAGAGTATTCTTGCAATAGATGATGTTGTAACACCCTTTCCAACACCAGACATTACACCTCCAGCTACCACAATGAATTTAGTCATGGGCACTCACCTCTAAGCAATATAGAATTATAAATTTTAAACGAATTTATTAGCTGCATTAATTAGGAATGTAAGCATTAATATAAATAATTTGCGGTTTTTTGGAGGTTGGTGCGAAAATAGGTACTTGTGCGTAAATTGCCAAATCAAAAATCTCCGCAGGATTGGAATAGATGACCTGAGCAATCGTGAATTGCAAGCGAGCAAGACGAGCTTGCCCGCGTTCACAATTGCGAAGTTGAGAGGAATGTTAAGGCCTCGCATAAGCACGGATTAGACTTTTGCACCAAGCCCGGTTTTTTGTTAATTCTTGCCTTATAAAAACACCTGCACCAATCCAGAAAACACATTAAACCCATCAAACCCAGGCAAAGGAATCATGTTGAATATAAAGAAAAACATGTTTAATTTTGCCATCATGCCTATAGTTGTGTAATACTTTCTCTTAACAAGGCCATATTTTATCAAAGACATCCCCCCAAGCCACAGCAACAAATTAGTCAGAGGGCCTGCAAAAGCAACAATTGATGATGCTAGTGCTGGCAAAGCAGTATGGCTGACATAGCCCCCTACAAAAAAAAGAATCGGAAAATTAAGGTGTATCATCAGTATAACCAGAAGGTACATCCCGTATGGAATGCCAAAAAAGGATGGTGCATGTAATGTCGCAGAAGCGCCAAACCCCATTGCTACAAATTTATGAGCTAACTCATGCAGCACAACTGCAGGAGCAGCAATTATTGCTCCATATTTTATATCCTCCAATAAAGTATTTTTCTTATAGTAAGTTAAAGGATCATAATCTTCTTGAGGTTCTCTTCTAAAAAACCTTGAGAAAATATATCCTATTGCAATTGTCATGACTACAATGTCTATTACCTCGCTAATTGTTATTAAAGCCATAATTATTGCTCCATTATCTTATAGAAATCATACAAAACCCTATCCACACCTTTTACCAGCTCAAAACCTAAGCCTTCCACAACTATGCAGTTGCCATCATAGTAAACCCTAGTATTATTTGCCTCCTTTATGTATAAAACCATCTTGTCAGTATTCTCGCAGGTTATTATTGGCCTGTCTTTGCATGCTAATGTTTCATTTCTGTTGCATGAAGCAATCGGTTTCTTGAAGAATATATTTGTCATGTGCTGGTTAAAGTCAGAAACAGCAACAGCAACATGAGAAAAGTCTTTTCCAGTGGGGTCAAATGTTACATAATATTCTGTAGCATTGTTTAAAATTTCTGTATTTAGCAAACCTCCAATCTTTATTGACTCAACCTCTTTGGGCCCATACCTGAATTGGATATTATAAAGCCTTGTCCCTTTCGGGCTCATCATTTGTGTATACCACAGCCCATCAAATTTAACAAAAGAGTAAACATTATTGTAAAGATAGCCTTGCTCAGGCTTTAATTTTCCATTTAAGTTTAATTTATGCAGCTCTTCTATTGTCTCAGGGCGTTCTTTTATAATATCTTTTAACCCAAAAATATTAACAAATACATTTATTGTTTCTGGTCGTTTTGTGAAATATATTAATCCAAAAACAGCAACAAAAAGCAGAATAATCAAAATTACACCTACTACCAGCATCTTATCAGACTTTAATTTAGTCTCTTTTATATCCTCTTTATTTTCATTTTTTTCTTCAATATTTTCCCCAGGCATATCTTCTATCTCCTTCTTCTTTTCCTCATATTCCTCTTCGCTTATTGCCTCAGATTCAAGACTTTCTTCAAGCTTTTTTAATTTTGCAGATTTCATCTTATTCAATTATCCCCAATATGCCATACACTAGCCTATCCTTAATTCTTTCAACATCATCCTGCCTTAAAGCTTCTGCTATTATGCAGTTATCTTCAAGATAAACCTTTGTTTCATTGGACTTTTTAAAATAAATTACCGGAACAAAAGGTGTAGCATCCTCACATGTTATAACAGGAAAATTATATTGGCTTTCTGCTGTAAAGCCCTGCCTTACAAATACATTGAAGTTATCCAATGTAAGCCCCATATTGTATTCAGCAAGAGAAATTTGTTTGGCAAATGTGTCATTAAATCCAGATGTTACATCAATTTCAAGGATATTTTTTAATCTATTAATCACATCATTGCTGACATTTATGCCCCCCACATCAGATGGAAAATAAGTAAATAACGCTTCTTTTTCGTTTATCATTGTTGACCAGGAACTGCCTTTATTTGCAAATTTAAAATCATTATACCTTAAGCTGGTTGTGCCTCCATCGCCAAACCCAAAGAAAATCACGCCAAAAACACTGAAAACCATTATAAAGCCAATAAAATAAACTAGGAATTTCTTCCTTTTTTCTACTCTTTCTTCTCTGTTGTGTCTCATAAGAAAAAGCAAAATTTGTCTGTATTAAAAGGTTTTGGAAATTTTCGTAGTATACTAACTGACATTATTAATGGGCCCACCCAGACTTTCATCAGCTTTTTTGATTTTGCGAAGCAAAATCCAGTTCAAATGACGTTCGGTCATTTGAATCCCTTGTTTTTTAAACAAGGCTAAGGAATTCCATTGGAATTCCTCGTTGTTTTTCCCATGTTCAGCTTTACGCTGTGCAAGAAATCCGTTAGGATTTCTCGGCATTTTGCTTTATGCAAAAAAAGCTGTTTTGAACTGGGGATCTTCTCTCAGTGAAAGAGATGTCATTTGCGGGACTGATGCGAGCGATAAGCGAGCACGAGAGACTAAGCGAAGCGCATGTCTCTCTTTGCGTGTCGACCGCGCGTAACCAATCGAGCCGCTAGACCATGGGCCCTTTAGAATCTTTCATTAACCCTTCTTTGACAGTACTCCCATATTTATGCGCTAAATGCAGTGGCTCAGGCAGTTTATGCGGAAATTTCATGCAGTTTTTTATTACCTCCAAGCTAGTTTTCAAAGAAATTTTGTAGCCCGGGCTTATATATATCGGATTTGCATGTTCTTTTGTTATTAGCTCATAGCCCCTTGCCTCTTTTTCAACATAAATTGTCTTTTCCCTTATTTCACCTAGCATTAGGCCTTTTGCAATCCCTATAGTAGCCGTATCCAATAAAATGCCCACTTGGCTGGCCATCCCTATTCTTCTTGGATGCAATATTCCATTTCCTTTTACAATAAGAACATCTGGTTTATGCTCTAACATATTAAATGCCCCTATTATTGCCGGCCCTTCTCTATAAAATAAAAATCCGCTTATATAAGGAATATTTGCATCAACTGCTGCATGTTTCTTCTCAATAACTTCCAAGCTTTTGTAGTCGCAAACAGCAATTGCTGAAATTATTTTATTATTAGCATATGCCTGGTAGGCTCCTGCTACAGTCTTTAGCTTTTTAACATTACCGCTATCACTAAGAATTATCTTTTTTGCTAACTTCAGCTGCTCCTCTTTTAGCTTGTTTAAATCAACCATAGCGATTGCAATGATTTTGCTGTTTTTAAATCTTTATTTTTTTAAAAAGTGGTTGAGCAAAAAAGGGCATATAGTCCCGCAACCATTGCCAGCGGGTTCTACGTGCTGTATATACCAAATACTGCGAGCCGTATTGGGCGAGCCTAAAATTGGAGGAATTATTAAAAAAAATCTATAAACTAAATATCCAATCAGCCACCCATATCACCTCTTTTTCCCTAGCTGCTGGATTAAAAAAAAGTTGGCCCCCAATTTTGATTCGTTGGGGTGGTTTGGAAAGAATTCGAGCGTGGGGGCCTTAAAAATCATGATGGTTTTGCTGGTTTTCTCATCTCCCTGAGCCATGAAAGCCCAATTCTTATCATCTCCTTGTTGAAATTATCGCTTATCTTGTAAGTTTTTTTATACAGATCATAATCTATTAATCCCATGCTTTTCATTGGCGTTAAAATCCTGTCATAAAACTGCCTTTTGTTATAGCTTATCTTCACCTTTTTGCCTTTATATGGCGGCTCTTCAATTAACGTAGTAATTAAGTTGCCTTCGTGCAGCTTAGTGGCAAACAATGACATCTCTGTTTTATTTATCTCTCCATTATTTTCTTTTATCATCTCTATTAGCAGCTTAGCTACAATAATCTGCTGCTTTGTAGCGAAAATAACCTCAAATATATCCTCAGGTAAATTAAACCTGTCAAATAAAATAACCATTTTTACCTTGTATTTTACCTTATATACCAGAACATCTATATAAATGTTACGTTTTTGTATACTAGTTTAGTAATTAGTATGCCTGTAAGAACTAATCTAAGAACAAAAAAACCTCTCAATCCTCTCCTCATACACCTTGCTAATCTTAAAGTCCATATCTAAAGGCAGGCATCTTAAATAATTCTGCCATGCAAACCTCTCATCCAAAAACACAATAACACCCTTATCTGTCTCTGACCTTATGCACCTTCCAGCATTCTGCAAACATTTTGTTATAGCTGGGAAAATATATCCATAATCAAATCCCTTTCCAAACTTTTCTTGGTAATAATCAATCAGCTCCTTGGTTTCTAAATCAGGTTTTTCTAATGGCAGTCCAACAATAACAACCCCCTTCAAAAAATCCCCTGGCAGATCAATGCCTTCTCCAAAATTTCCTGTTGAAACTGCCAGTAATACAGCGCCTTCTTTACTATGCCTCTTAAAATCCTCTAATATCTTCTCTTTTTCTGCTTTGCTCAAATTCTGCTTTTCTATTAGCATCTTCCTATTACATAGCCCATAAAAATTCTTATACACCTTATCTCTTAGCTCATAACTGGGGAAAAATAAAGCAGCATTTCCTGGAATTTTATTAATAATTTTATTGCACACCTCTGCAATCTTCATAAACTCTTCATTGTTCCTTCTTGTAAACTTTGTTGTGGTCTCTGGCACAATTAAGCATAATCTGTTGCTTTTCGGAAACGGATTGGAATAAACCTTCTCAACAGCCTCATCAAAGCCCAGAATATCCTTGTACATTTCTGTAGGTGTTAAAGTTCCAGACATTATTATTGTGGAATAGCTTCTTTCTATAACATCTCTGGTAATCAAACTTGGATCTAAACATCTGTAATTCAAAATTAAATTTCCATTGCTGAAATTCTTTGTGAGTATTCTTGCAAAGCCATTGTCCTGATTAATCCAAACCTCAAGAAATTTCCCAATGCTTCCAATATAGCTTTGCTTCTGCTTTTCCCTTACCAAATCTCCAGTAAGGCTAAGCTCTGAAATAAGCTCCTCATATTTGCCTCTTTCATTGACTTCATCAACAAACTCATACTTCCTTACAAGCTTTTCCTCTTTGTTGAAATTTAAATCCAAGCTTAATTCATCAAAAACCTCTTTCAGATTTTTTAAAATATTAAGGACATTAAAGAATTCGAACTTATTTGCTTCCTTAAACGCCCTATCTATAATGAATGTAGAAAGCTTTGCAGTTAATAATTCCCTGGCCCTGGCAGGCAAATTATGGCCCTCATCAATTATGATTATAGAGCTTTCCAATTTTTTATTCGCCCTTGCAAAAAAATTATCCCGTATATCCGGATTAAAAACACAATTATAATCCGCAATAATAACCTTGGAGTCCTTAGCCAGCATAGCAGCCATTTCATAAGGGCATAATTTTGGCTTCTCGCAATTTTTTATCAGCTCCTCAACATGCATCGGTCCTAAAACCTTTAGCTCATTTAGCATAATCTCTGCTAGAATTGTAGGCTTCATTGATTTTTTTCTTGTATTCATATAAAATTCGCATTTGTCTTCATCCCTCAGGTTTTTGCAGTAGTCAATAAAATCACCAGAATTTAGCCCTTCCACACCTTGCAGGCACATCCATTTCTTGCCTATAATATCAGCAGCATTAAAGTCATTGCCATATTTTTTCTTTATTTGCTTTAAAGTCTCAACAGCAATTTTATGCTGCATATGCTTTGATGTCAGAAAGAAAATAGTAATATCTTTCTCAATCGCATAGCTTAATGCAGGCGCAAGCACAGAAACAGTCTTCCCAATGCCTGTCGGAGCGTGTATTATTATATTCTTTTTATTTTTTACAGCATCATAAACATCAGAAAGCATGACATCTTGTATCTTCCTTACCTTATCATGCGGAAAGAGAATTTCTTTAAGCTCTTTTGTCATAAATTTAGAGAAGTTTAATTTGTTTATAAGTTTTGTCTTAGTGATTATTGTACAATTCTTTTTGTAACCTCTTTCAAAAATTCATTAGCTTTTTCATTTTTGAAATCTCCAGAAGAAAACCTCAAGGCTTCTATAAAATATCGAATCTGCTTTTCATCAAGATTTTCCCATAAATCCTTAGCTAAAACAGACGGTTCATATCTTTGTACTAAACTCCATGCTAACGTGAAATGATGGGGACTTTCTGTTTTATCCATTATCTGTGGAAGCATTTTTATACATTCCTTATAATCTATTCTTGATAGTGTTAAACCTGCAAGCAAAGCAAGACCGCCATAATCTTGTTTAATATAGCTGGATAATAGCTCTAATGTAACATTCTTTTTTTCTTCAGGAAATACATTGGCATCATAAGAGTGCATGAAAAGATAAAGAATAGCTCGTTCTCCATCTTCATGAAAGTAGGGTTCTTTAACAATTGGTCTGCCTTTGGTTAAAAGAAGGTCTAAAGAAATTTCATTGGATTCATGATCTATACCCGGCTGAAGATAAAATGCTAATCTATTAACATATGCTCCATTTCTTGCGATTTCTGAATCTTCTTTAAGTTGTCTTAACAATGTTCTAGCAGCACCATCAATTTCTTTTCGGTATACCCCCATTTTACCTTCTTTACTCAAAGGTCTTCTTCCTGATAAATGTTCGAAGATGACTGTGGGCTCCTCATATCCACCTTCCTTATACTCAAAATCCAAAGGAGGCGTTGTATTTGTCAAAGGAAAAGGGGCTTTAGAAAAGTCTGATGTGTTCACTAAAAGCCTTTCACGCATATAACCTGCAAGTTTTCCTTCTTTTATCAGCTCTTCTAGTTTTGGCCTAAAAGCTTCAAATTTTGTAACTTGAAATTCATACATTACCATAGGTAGAGGTAATCTAATTCGATTTAAAAAGTTGTTTATAAAATTACTACTTTAAAGAAAAAAATATACCCTGAAGCCTTTGTTTAACAAATCTTTTTAAACTGTTGTACTTACCCAATTTTATGGGCCGGTAGTTCAATGGTAGAATACGCCCTTGGCTTTATTTGTACTAAAAAGGGTGAGATTCCGGGTTCAATTCCCGGCTGGTCCATTCTTTTTTTATCTGAACCTCATACCAGGATTTTCAATTGAGCTAGGCTCAAGCAAAGAATTGTTTGAATTGCCGCTTGATTTTTCAAGATCTTCCTGAAGCGCCTTCGGATTCGGCATTAACTTATTGACGAGCTCTATTATAAAATAGAAGAGGGGAAAGAAAATTACTGCTGCAACAATATGATCAAAAGAAAAAGGAAGTGCATTGTAGAAAATAGGAACAAACATGACAAAGAGATAGGTTATCTCCCTGACGCGGGCTATCTTCTTTATTATAGGATTCCCCCTAATGCCCAATACTACAATAAGGGCGCCATAAAGAAAGATAACTGTAATTACAGCAAAGCGCAGGACTGCATCCCATATGCCGTTGAGGACTCCTTCTCCAATTAGCCTAATAGTCTGCCTGGTGCTGTCAATGCTGCCCCAAAGTATAACAACAGAATTTGTTAGGGCATTGCCCATCGATGTCCCTATTTTCTCTTGAAAGAATTCAGCAAAGAACCATGATATCCATATAGGAACCAGCAACCACAGCATATCCGTATTCGTAAATGGCAAGACAAACATAGTGCTTAACCACTCTTTAAAGATTTTCCACAAGTAGAGCAATGCTGTAATATACCAGGTCATAGCATCCTCCCTAACATTTCCATATTTAAATCTTGTGCTGATTTTTATGAAAATAAAATATATAAAAAATAAACTAAAAATCAAAATCCTTAATAATAACTTAATCTTACCCAATCAAAAAGAGGAAACAAAAATGGAAGACTGCATTTTCTGCAAAATAATTGATGGAAAAATACCATCAGCAAAGGTTTATGAAGATGATAAGGTGATAAGTTTTCTTGATATTATGCCAGCCAACAAAGGCCATTGCCTGGTTGTTCCTAAAAAGCACTATGAAACCTTGCTTGATATCCCGAATGAAGATTTAGCAAATTTAATCAAAACAACAAAAAGAGTTGCAAAAGCATTGTCATTGTCAATAGGCAATGGAAGCTATAATGTTGTTATGAACAATGGCAAAGTAGCAGGCCAGTTAGTAGCTCATGCCCATATACACATCATACCCAGATTTAAAGGAGACCACTTAAGATTAACATGGTCCCATAAGAAATATATAGACAAAGAAATGCAGAGAGTCCAGGAAATGATTAAGAAGTTCGTTTGATTATTTATCTTCTTATTTATATGTCAAATTTCAAAAACCATTAAATATACATAATATTTACTCTTAAATATGGTCACCAAGATTAAAAAGGCAATAACCGTAGAAGGGGACGAAAATAAGAGCCACCTGGGCCTTGTTCATGTTATAACCGGTGACGGAAAAGGCAAAACAACAGCCTCAATAGGCCTTGCTGTTCGCGCCTTGGGAAGCAATTTAAGGGTTTATATGGTACAATTCCTCAAGTCAACCCCAACAGGAGAGTTTTACACAATAAAAAATCACCTTCAAAGCATGGAAATAATCCAGTTTGGAGTTGATGCAGTAAAAGAAAGGCAGGAGAAACTTGACACTTTCGTTGATAAAGGCAGTAAATTCACCTTTAATCCAGATAAAGAAGAAAAAGAAGCTGCTATGCTTGGCTTCCAGCATACAAAAAAAATAATTCATTCCGGAAACTATGATTTAGTAATTTTGGATGAAATAAATGCTGTTCTAGACAAAGGCCTAATCCCAATAAAAGATGTTCTAGAGATAATAGAAAACCATGGCAGCGTAGAATTAGTTTTTACTGGCAGGGATGCGCCAAAAGAAATCATAGAAGCCGCTGATTACGTTAATGTTATTAAAAAAGTAAAAAATCCATGGGATAAAGGAATAAAAGCAAGAAAAGGAATTGAGTATTGAACATGTCAAAACTAAATTTAAGCAATAACGCATTGCAAATACTTGAAAAAAGGTATCTAAAAAAAGACACCAATGGCAAAGTAATCGAAAAGCCAGAAGACTTGTTTAAAAGAGTAGCAAATAACATAGCACTAGCAGATGCTAAATATTTGCTTAAAGAAGAAATAGAGCAATCACATCAAAACCAGGAATATTTTGAATTTGTAAAAACAAAAGCATTCCAAAACTTACTGGATAAAAACAAAAAAGCCAAAAGCAGAACAAAAAAAACAGAAGAAGAATTCTACAAGCTGATGGCAAGCCTTGATTTCCTGCCTAATTCCCCGACATTGTTCAATGCTGGCCGCTCTTTGCAGCAGCTTGCTGCCTGCTTTGTTTTGCCTGTTGAAGACAATTTGGATTCAATTTTCAAAGCATTGCACTATGCGGCAAAAATATCAAAATCCGGCTCAGGTACAGGTTTTAACTTTTCACACTTGAGGCCAAAAAATGATGTCATACAGTCAGTTACTGGCTTTTCCTCTGGGCCATTGTCCTTTATGAAGATTTTTGATGCTGTTACAGAGCAAATAAAGCTAGGTGGTTTACGAAGAGGAGCGCATATGGGCATATTAAGGGTTGATCATCCCGATATAGAGGAATTTATAACAATAAAAGCCAGGGAAAAGGTATTAGAAAATTTCAATATTTCTGTAGCTGTTACAGACAAGTTCATGAATGCAGTCAAGCAAAATAAGGCTTACAGCCTTATCAACCCTAGAACGCAGGAAAAGGTTAAGGAAGAAAGCGCGGAAAAAATTTTTAATTTGATATGCGAAACAGCCCATAAAACTGGCGACCCAGGAATAATATTTCTCGATAGGATAAACAAAGACAATCCAACTCCAAAGCTTGGTATTTTGGAGTCTACTGATAGCTGCGGTGAACAGCCATTGCTTCCTTACGAATCTGCTAACTTAGGCTCTATTAACCTTTCTAATGCAATAAAGAATGGAAAAATTGATTTCAACAAAATAAAAAATATTGTTCATACTGCAATACATTTCCTTGATAATGTCATAGACATGTGTAACTATCCTACCCAAGAGACAAAAGATATTGTAAGCAAAAACAGAAAGATAGGCTTAGGGGTAATGGGCTTTGCTGATATGCTTATAAAGCTAAAAATACCATATAACTCAGAACAAGCTGTAAAAACAGCAGAAAAGCTCATAGCATTTATAAGAACAGAAGCTGATAATGAATCTATAATCTTAGCTAAAGAGCGCGGAGTATTTCCAAACTGGTATGAAAGCATTTACAACAAAAAAAGCAGATATTTTGAAGGAAAACATCTTGAGTTAAGAAACGCTACAAGAATTACATTAGCTCCTACTGGAAGCATAAGCATTATTGCAAATACTTCTTTTGGCATAGAGCCGTTATTTGCATTATCATTTGTAAGAGTTCTGGCTGATGGCACAGAGCTTTTAACTGTCGATAAGAATTTTAAGGAAGATTTGGAGAAGAAAAAGCTTTACAATAGCGAGTTTATGAAATACATAGCAAAAAAAGGCACTATTCAAAATATGGAATCAATACCAAAGGACATAAGAAAAGTTTTTGTTGTCTCTTATGACATAATCCCGGAATACCATGTAAAGGTGCAGGCTGCTTTCCAAAAGCATGTAGATAATGCAGTTTCAAAAACAGTGACACTTCCAGAAGCAGCAACAGTAGAAGACATAAAAAATACATATATGCTGGCATACAAGTTTGGCTGCAAAGGCATTTCTATTTATCGCTTTGGCTCTAGGGCAGACCAAGTTCTATTCTTAAGAGATGTTAAAGAAGAGCAGATTGATTTAACACATTGGTTAAAGGGTTTGAGATAGAATAATAAAATGCAAACCATAAAGCTATCAGACAGCTCGCAAATAAGAGCATTAAAAAAATTATATATTTCTAAAAAAAATCAGATAACCCAAAGGCTAAAAGAATTTGATATTTTTTATTCACAGCCTTATTCTTGGTTTTATAATAGTGGAGAAATGGAATTAAGAAAAGTTGAAAAAAAGGATGATGAAAGATTGTTTGAAGAGCTTTGTTTTTGCATCTTAACAGCAAACACTTCTGCAGAAATGGGCTTAAAAGCAATCGATTCTATAAGGGGCTTATTAATCAATGGAACAGCAGAGGAAATGACCAAACATTTAGAAGGAATTTACCGCTTTAATACAATAAGGCCAGCTTACATTTTGCATACAAGGGAATACCTAAAAAATAATTTGGATTTCAAATTAAAAAATAAAATTGAATCGTTAAAAGGTAATCCTATAGAACTAAGAGAGTTCTTTGCATTCAACAAGGGTGTAAAAGGCATTGGCTATAAAGAAGCTTCTCATTTCTTAAGAAACATCAGCTTTAAAGGCTACGCAATTCTTGATAAGCATATCCTCAATTCTTTGCTTGAATTTAAAGTCATAGATGAAATCAAAACACCATCAACAAGCAAAGTTTACTATGAAACAGAGCAAAAAATGAAGCTTTTCAGCAACGAAATAGGCATCCCGATGGACGAATTAGACTTGCTCCTTTGGAGCAGAAAGACTGGTAGTATTTTAAAGTAAAATTTTCTTGTTCTTCACAAATCCCTAACAAACCTATTCTCCTTATCAACAAGTATGTTCTTGGCTTTAATTGGCTTATCAGTCAATTCAAAGCCCATTACAATTATCTCTTCTCCAACTTTAATTAAACGTGCAGCAGCGCCGTTCATGCAAATAACTCCAGAGCCTCTTTTGCCAGGAATTACATACGTTTCTAGCCTGACTCCGGTAGCGTTGCTTACAACCAAAACCTTTTCACCATGCCAAAATCCAGCTTTATCTATCAAGTCTTCATCAATAGTAATGCTCCCAATATAGTTTATATTAGCTTCAGTTACAGTAGCCTTATGAATTTTTGACCTTAACAGCCATCTCATAATTTATCATAAATTATTTAGTATTATTAAATTTTTCTAAAGCAATTTTAATAATATTTTTAAACCTAGAAGTATTATAATCAGATAATATGCACGAAGCAATCCTCTACAAAAAATTAGACAATAGTAAAGTCCAGTGCATTGCATGTAGCCATAAGTGCATTATTATTCAAGATAATACAGGCATCTGCGGTGTTAGGCAAAACAAAAATGGAAAATTATACCTGTTAGTTTATGGAAAAGCTGTATCTGCCAATATAGACCCGATAGAAAAAAAGCCATTGTTTAATTTTCTCCCAAGCACAAGAATATTCTCATTAGGAACAGTAGGATGTAATTTTGGCTGTGATTTCTGCCAGAACTGGGACATTTCCCAGATTACAAAAGGCCTGAAAAACAAATTGTCAAAAGAAAATAAACTGGAAGATATGGATATTGAAATCAGTAAATTTGGCTACGAGCTTCCGCCAGAAAAAATTGTTGAACTATGCATAGAAAAAAACATCCCAAGTATTGCATATACTTACAATGAGCCAACTGTATTCTTTGAATACGCATATGATACTGCTAAATTAGCCCATAAGAAAGGAATAAAAAACGTCTTTGTAACTAACGGCTATGAAACAGAAGAAGTATTGCAGCTTATTAAGCCATACCTGGATGCAATGAACATTGACTTAAAGTCATTTAATGATGATTTTTATAAAAAAATATGCAAAGCAAGATTACAACCAGTTCTTGACACAATAAAATTAGCCCATAAACTGGGAATCTGGATTGAAATTACCACTTTAGTAATCCCAAATAAAAACGATTCAGATGAAGAATTAAATAAAACAGCAAATTTCATCTCAAGCATAGGTAAAAACATCCCTTGGCATGTAACAGCATTTCATCCAGACTATAAGATGACTGATCTTCCATCTGCAAGTTATGGAATCTTAAACAAAGCCTACAACATAGGCAAAAAAGCCGGCCTGAATTATGTTTATGTTGGCAACATAGTAGATGACGAGCATTCAAGCACTTACTGCCCAAACTGCAGCTCATTGCTAATAAAAAGAAGAGGCTATTTTATAAGCATTGAAAACCTTGAAAAGGGAAAGTGCAGGAAATGCAATGAAAAAATAGCAGGAGTATGGGAATGAAAACGCAGCAGCTTAAACAACTCTCACCCTCTTAAGCAAAAAACATAAATTATTTAATGTGTCCTTAATTATTCAAACAAATAAACAATTTGCGGGGGTAAAAATGGTAAATATAAACGAAAAAGCGCCTGAATTTACAGAAGATGCATTTGTAAATGATGAAATTAAAAAACTAAGCTTAAGCGATTACAAAGGCAAATGGGTTGTGCTTTTTTTCTATCCTGCTGACTTTACTTTTGTCTGTCCTACTGAATTAGGGGAATTAGCAGACAACTACGAGGAAATAAAAAAATTAAATGCAGAAATAATAAGCATCAGTGTTGATACAGCTTTTGCGCACAAGGCATGGCATGACACATCCCCTACCATAAAGAAGATTAAATTTCCAATGTTGGCAGATCCTGGTAGGAGAGTAACCAAGGCATACTGGACACTAATGGAGAATGAGGGCATTTCCTTGAGGGCTACATACATAATTGATCCAGAAGGCACCATCAAAGCATTTGAGTTCCATGACAACAGTATTGGAAGAAACATACAAGAGCTCATTAGAAAATTGCAGGCAGCGCAATATGTCAACAAACATAAAGGGGAGGTTTGCCCGATGAATTGGCAGCCTGGAGCAAAAACTTTAAAGCCAGGGTTGGATTTGGTTGGGAAGATATGAGGTGAAAAAATGAAAATATTAAAAAATATGGAAAGCGAATTAAACAAGCAGATTAATGCTGAATTATATTCAGCCTATCTTTATTTGGCCATGTCTGCAAACTTTGAAGCAGTGAATCTTAGGGGATTTGCCAGCTGGATGAAGGTTCAGGCGCAGGAAGAAATGACGCATGCAATGAAAATTTATAACTATACATTTGAAAGAGTAGGAAGGGTCGTATTAGAATCTATCGATAAGCCCCAAGCAAAATGGGAAAGCCCCTTAGATGCATTCGAAGCAGCATATGAGCATGAGCAAAAGGTGACAGCTATGATTGACAAGCTGCTTAAATTGGCAACTGAAGAAAAAGACAATGCCAGCATAAGCATGCTCCAGTGGTTTGTTGACGAGCAAGTGGAAGAAGAGGCATCTGCTAATGATATCGTGCAGAAACTTAAGCTTATTAAAGGTGCGCCTGGAGGCTTATTTATGCTCGATAAAGAATTGGGGCAAAGGGTTTTTAAGCTGGAAACAGGCTAAAATAGGGTTTATTTGTATTTTTTATATTGATTTTTATTATTTGAATGTATGATTTTTCTGTCAAAACGAAATTTCTATAAACCAGTTCATAATTCTAATACCAATGAAATCAAAAATAAAAAATATAGCTATAATAATTAAATTATTAAAACAAGCAATAAACCACTTTAAAAACCCAATTGTAACAGAAGTGAGTGAAACAACAAAAGACCCTTTTCTTGTTCTGATATCATGCCTTCTCAGCTTAAGGACAAAAGATGCTGTAACAGCAATAGCATCAAAAAGATTATTTCGATTGGCAAAAACCCCAAAACAGATGCTTAAATTAACAAAAAACCAGATTGAAAACGCAATCTACCCCGTAGGCTTTTACTCTACAAAGGCAAAAAGAATTAAGGAAATCTGCAAAATTTTAATTAAAGTTTATAATGAAAAAGTTCCTGCTAATGAAGAAAAACTGCTGGAGTTGCCGGGCATTGGAAGAAAGTGCATGGGCATAATCATGTGCTACGGCTTCAACAAAAATGTTTCAATACCTGTAGATAGCCATGTTCATCAAATAGCAAACAGATTAGGCTGGGTAAGCGCAAAAACACCAGAAAAAACAGAACAAGAATTAATGAAATTAATCCCAAAAAAATACTGGCACGACTTAAACAACTTGCTTGTATCCCATGGCCAAAACATCTGCGTTCCAATAAGCCCTTTTTGCTCTAAATGTTGCATAAGGAAGTATTGCACAAGGATTGATATTCAAAGAAGTAGATAAATTTTAATAATATAAGCAGAATAGTAGTTAAAAACAAAATGAAAATCACTAAAAAAAGCGCAGTAATTGTAGGACTGTCAGGAAATATTGTATTATTCATATCAAAATTAATTATAGGCTTAATAACAAACAGCATAGCTATCATATCAGACGCTCTTAATTCTTTAACAGATATTATTAATTCTATAATCTTATTTATCAGTATCAAAGTTGGAAGCAAATCCCCGGATAAAGAGCATCCTTTTGGCCATTACCGCTCAGAGCCGATAGGAGCCTTAATAGTTGCAGTCCTTACTGTAGTTCTTGGATTTGAAGTAATAAGAATAGCCATACAGAGGCTCATAGCCAAAATATCCCCTAATTTTAGCACACCAATGTTATTAATGTTGTTTACAATAATTATAGTAAAATCCTTAATGTATTTCTACACAAAAGCCGCATGGAAAAAAACAAAAAGCACTGCATTACTTGCATTTATGATAGACCATAGGAATGATATCTGGATAGCTTCCGGAGCAATCATAGGTTTCATAGGCTCAAATTACAATTTACCCTATCTTGATCCAGCAGTTGCTATTTTGATAGGCCTTTGGATAATAAAAGTAGGCTTTGGAATAGGAATAAATAATATTAAATTCCTTATGGGAGAATGCCCAAAACAAGATCTTTTGGAAAAAATAAAAAACGCAGCCTTAAAGGTTAAAGGCGTTAAAGGCATTCATGATGTAAAAGCCCATTACGTTGGAACTTTAGTTCAGGTGCAGGTCCATATAACTGTTGACAGAGGCCTTACCCTCTGCAGAGCCCATACAATCGGAAAGAAAGTCGAAAACCAAGTAGAAAAGCTGGAAGATGTTGAGAAGGCATTTGTCCACATAGACCCAATAATAAAGTCAAAAGTGCATTAGTCATTCTTAATTTATAGAGGGGTTGTTGCGAAAATCGGTGCTTATGCGTAATTTGCCAATTCAGCAGGTTCTGCAGGACTGTGCACTACGACCTGAGCAATCATGAATTGCAAGCGAGCAAGACGAGCTTGCCCGCAATTCACAATTGCGAAGTTGAGAAGCAATGCTAAGGCTCCGCATAAGCACGAAAAGAATTTTGCAACAACCCCCCAATTTATAAAAACATTTAAAAGCCTTAAATCAGTTCCTAGGATAAAAATGCAAATACAAGAACACAAGCTAAAACTAATAAAAATAACAGATGAGACCCCTGATGTAAAGGCATTTAGGTTTGAGACAAAAGAGCCAATTAATTATTTGCCAGGCCAGTTCTTCATGGTTAGGTTTGAAGATGACCCTAAGCTGCAAAGAGCTTATTCTATCTCATCCACACCAACACAAAAAAATTATATTGAAATTGCTGTAAGGCTGGTTGGAGTTTTTACACATAAGCTTTTCAAAGCCAAAATCAATGATTATCTTATCTTTAAAGGGCCTTTCGGAAAATTGGTTTTTACCGAAGAAATGAAAGACAACTTAATCATGATAAGTGGTGGTTGCGGATTGCCGGCATTTATGGGCATAATAAGGTACTGCAATGAGAAAAAATTGCCCAATAAAATAAGCCTTATTTACAGTGCAAGAACACCAGCTGATATCATTTTCAGGGAAGAGCTTGAAAAAATAAAATCAGAAAATTCAAATTTTGATTATATTATCACAATAACAAGGCCAGAACCAGAGCACAATTGGACTGGCTGCACTGGAAGAATAACCCAGGAATTATTAAAACAAAATATTAAAGACATTGAAAATAACCTATACTACCTTTGCGGCCCAATGGAATTTGTAAAAACCAATATGGAATTTCTTGAAAACTTGGGAGTAAAAAAAGAGCGCATGAAAACTGATATTTGGGGATAAATTATGAAATTCGCTCATCTAGCAGACTGCCACATTGGCTCTTGGCGCGATCCAAAACTAAGGGATATAAGTACAATAGCCTTTAGCAAAGCAATAGATAAATGTATTGAAGAAGCAGTTGACTTTATTCTCATTTCTGGAGACTTATTTAACACTTCTTTGCCAAGAATAGACAATCTAAAAACAGTTGTCTCAATACTCAACCAGCTAAAAAAAAGAGGCATTCCTGTCTATATCATAGCCGGCTCCCATGATTACTCTCCAAGCGGAAAAACAATGCTTGATGTCCTGGAAGCAGCAGGTTTATTCATTAATGTTGTAAAAGGCCATGAAATTGATGGAAAATTAAAGCTAAGCTTTACTATAGACCAAAAAACAGATGCAAAAATAACAGGCATGCTTGGAAAACGTTATTCATTGGAAAAAACCTATTATCAAAACCTGCTCTTGGAAAACCTTGAAAACGAGCCTGGCTACAAAATATTCCTGTTCCATTCAGGAATTGACGAGTTAAAGACAGAAGATATGGAGCATATGGCAACACAGCCCTTATCCTTGCTGCCAAAAAACTTCAACTATTATGCAGGCGGCCATGTGCATATTGTTAAAGACACAAAAATTGATGGTTACGGCATAATAGCTTATCCAGGTCCGTTATTCCCAAACTCATTTTCAGAGCTGGAAAAGCTTGGAACAGGAGGGTTTTACATAGTTGAAGGCAATAACCTAACTTGGCATCCAATACAAGTCTACAACATCCATAAAATAATAATAGATTGCAATCAAAAAAACCCGCAACAAATATATGATGAAATAATCAATGAAATAAAAGACAAGGAATTCAACAACACTATTGTATTAATAAGATTGTCTGGCTCTTTAAGCTCTGGCAAGCCCAATGACATAGACTTTAAGGACATTTTTGCACAGCTTTATGATAAATCTGCTTATTTTGTAATGAAAAACACAAATGCCTTAACAACAAAAGAATTTGAAGAGATTAAAATAGATACAAAATCAGTGGAAGATGCAGAAGTAGCAATAATAAAAGAGCATTTAGGCCAGATAAAAATCAGCAACATGGACATAGAAAAAGAAGAATCCCTAATTAAGGAAATGATGAAAGTCTTAGCTACAGAAAAGCAGGAAGGCGAAACTAATACTGATTTTGAAAGAAGGGTTAAGGAAGAAATGAGCAAGGTTCTTGATATTGATATTTAATAGGGTTATTCTACCAACTTCTTAATAATCTCATTAACCTCTTTAGGAGTAGCTTTCCCTTTGGTTTTTCTCATGACTTGGCCAACAATAAAATTCAAAGCCTTTTCTTCTCCTTTCTTATAATCTTCCACAGCCTTAGGATTCTCAGAAACAGCTTCCTTGCAATATTTCTCTATTTCCCCAACATCAGAAACAGCTTCCAATCCTTCTTTCTTAATATACTCATTTACATCAAAAGGTTTCTCAATTAATTTTTCAAGAATCTTGGAAGCAACATTGTCTGTTATTTTTTTGCTTTCAACTAATTTTAATAATTGAATCATATGCTTTTCATCCATTTCTATCTCATGCAATTCTTTCTTATTATAATTAAGCACCCTGACTAGCTCCCTTCTTAGCCATCTCCCAGCAAGTATAGGGTTAATTTCTTCTGCAACCTTCTCAAACATCTCAGCAAGCTCTTTTTCAGCTGCTATTATTTCAGCATCCTCTCTGCTTAGCTTATGCTTTGACATAAACTTCTTTACCTTGTCATGAGCAAGCTCAGGCATTTCTCTCTTAGCCTTGTCCAGCATCTCTTTTGTAATCTCTGCCTTCACCAAATCAGAATCAAGAATATAGCCATAATCTTCCTCCGTCTCTTTTTTCCTCAACAAGAATGTAATGCCTTTTTCAGAATCCCATGCCCTCGTTTCCTGTTGTATCTTTTTGCCTGCATTTACTTCAGCCTTCTGCCTTAATATCTCATATTGCAAAGCCCTTTCTATCTCCTTAAAGCCAGTAATATTCTTGACTTCTTGCTTAATAAAACCGCTTTCTTTAACAGAAACATTAGCATCAGCCTTTATTATACCCATATTAATATCAAATATGCCCAAATAACTTAAAATAGTAATCAATTGTTTCATAAAGTCCCTAGCTTCTTCTGCGCTTTCCATGCATGGCTCTGTCACAATCTCAACCAAAGGATTTCCGCTTCTGTTATAATCAACAAGAACATATGCGCTTTCCCTCATGCCAGATGGATGTACTAACGCAGCAGGATCTTCTTCCATATGGACCCTTGTAATGCCAACTTCTTTGCCTGACCTTAGATTTAGGCTTCCATTATTGCCAAGCGGAATTTCGTACTGGCTTATCTGATAGTTTTTAGCCATATCAGGGTAAAAATAAGACTTTCTGGAAAATATAAGCTCTTTGCTAATCTTACAATTCAAAGCCAGACATAGCTTCAAAGCAAAATCCAAAGCCTTCTTATTCAAAACAGGCTTGCTTCCTGGTTGTCCTAAGCAAACTTCACAAGTTCTTGTATTAGGATCTTCACTTCCTTTTGTTGGGCAGCCGCAGAACAATTTAGTATCAGTGTTCAATTCTATATGTGCTTCAAGACCAATAATCACACCACTTTCAGACTTTATCATAATTACAAACATTATTTCAAGTATTATTTAAATATTTACTCTAACCCGCATACAGTGCAGTCTCAAAATATACATTTTGTATTAATTTTGTAGTAGTAAAATAATAGAAAGGTTTATATAATTGCCAACTTCTTTAGTTATAGTAAAGGGCACAATAATTTGAGCAATAGAACTGCCCTTTACTTATTACGAACGGACAACTATTGCTCAATTGATATTGTCCGTGAGTATAGAAGGTAATATTACCTAAAATGCCGCAAAACAAACCAATACCAGTAGAGCAATTTACTAAAAGATATTCTGATGGCCTTCCCAGATATAATAATCTTATAATATATTTTAGGGAAACTGCTCTTGGCAAAATTTTTAGAGAACAACCAAATTTTATAAAATTTCAAAAAGAACATTCTCCTCTAGAAAGAAAATTACATGAAGCAATAAGGGTAATGGATCCTAGCAACCTATATAGAATGTCAGAAGAGTTAAGACCCTTTGATAAAGATATTTATAAATTCTATTTAGTTATGAAAAGTTATGGAACTCCAGATGAAAACTTAATTGGAAGAGGTTGAGTCACAAATTAAATATTAACTACTACCCAAACACTCCGACAAAAACCTCTTTAGGCACTTCTATACCCGCTTCAACAAAACACTTTGCTAGGTAATAGCTGTCTCCAGACTTAAGGTTAAACAATCTATTCAATGTAAATCTATTAAGAAAACCCTCATTTATCTTCAAACTAACTTCTCTATTGTTTTTAGTTATTTTTTTATTGGAAAAGTCTATTGTAAATTCCTCTTTGTTGATATTATGCCTAAAAAGCTCCCACTCAACCAAATCTTTGAATATTTTTTGTTTATCGTTATTTTTTAAATATTGCTCTACGTCATTGATATTCTTAAAATTGAAAAAATCGTTGTCATTTACCTTATTGAAACTGTAAACCCTGCCCAAATACTTGGAAACCTTCTGCCTAGGGCCTCTGCCCTTGCCTTTAAATCTGCGCTTATACCACTTGTTCTCAACAAGGTAAGCATAATCCTTTCCATCCACTTTTTTAGTTCTAATAAAGCTCATATTATACTTAGGCACTATTAACTTTTTAATACTTTCGCTTTAGATAAAGTCTAAAACCCAAGAATTTTGCCCTTTTAGCTTCTAAAAACCCAGAATTTAATACCAAAAACCTTATTTTACATTCTCAGATACTTCTTTCTTAATCTTCTCGCTTATCTTCTTTAGCCTCCCCACAGAACCAGATATAGCTGCCCTAGGGCTTTCATCCCCATCAGTTTCCAAAATAAGCTTAGGCTTGCTTGCCTGTGGATGCTTTATAACATAAGTAGCCACCTTCACATGGCTGTCATTCCATAGCTCAGTTTTCAGAAGATTAAGGTAAGTATGCCCCATGCCATCAACTTCAAAAACAAATCTGTTTTTTTTATCCTCGAGAACATTGATTTCCATAAAAATCAGCAACCTCAATTTATTTAAAAATGTTTTGATTTATTATTGCCTTTCGTTGATTTTTATCATCAGTTTTAGCTTTATTGTGCTTTCCCGACGGCAATCATACCTTCTCAATCCTAAAGCAGCTTACTTCAATTCTTTTTATCCGACGAGTATGATAGCTCATCGTTGCTTTTAAAGGAAATTCAAAATCCCATATATTAGTGACTTTAAAGCCATTGTCGTCGGAAATTGCTTCTATAAACCTTTTGCTCTCACTCTTATGAAAACTGTATACTAAATTGCTTAGCTCAAACGCCTTATTTAAAAACACCTTGTCCATATGTCTCACTTTAATTCCGAAGGGGGGGTTCTGCACTACTAAATCAGCCCTTTCCTCAAAATCATTAACATCCTGGCACCTAAAAACAGCTTCTCCCAGCAGATAACCCTCACTTTTTACTTTATCAAGGTTTCTTTTGGCTACTTCCAAGCTAACTTCATCAGAATCAACAAAATACACCATTTCAGCACCCATTAACAATAACCCTATACCCAATATACCAGTCCCACAGCCTAGGTCAACACTCACTTTTCCTATATCCATCTTCATAAAAGCCTCCCAAAGCACTTCAGCAGCTATTTCCGCATCTGTAGTGTACTGCTCAACACTCACCTTTGGCCCTTTAAAGCCCTCCAGCATAGATAAAAGCACTGCCAAAGCCTTTTTTGAGCCTATTCTGCCCCTATTGAAACTCTCACTTTTTGCCATTTTAGCCTATTTTAGCCCTTTTTAGATCCTCAAAATCCTCCTTCATAGACTCACTTCCGAGCCTATTTTAGGTATCGCCCTGCATGAGATAAGTCTCATGTCAACTCGCAAACAGCTAACAACCCTTATTTTAAAAACCTTCATTTTTGATCTGATTTTTGGTTATCATTTTTTTAAAATGGTTTTTATTTTTATGAAATTTTGATTGTTGATTTTTTATTAAAATTTTAATTGAAGCTATTCTATCATGAGTATCATTCCCAACTCATTCCCAAGCTATTTCTCGTCGGCAAATTTCTGCTTTCAGTCCCGTCATAGTCCCACAATATTCCCAATATAGTCCCAATTAATTCCCAAATATTTAAACTTTTCGTCTTATTAAATTCCCCAATCTGTCCCACTATATTCCCAATATAATCCCAAAAAAACGAAATATTTAAATAAAATGTCATTTCTGTATCAAATTATGTTCTGGCTAAATACGCAATCTCGCACAGAAAGAAAACTTTCGCAAATGCACAGCCTTTTAGCAAGATCTTTTTCTAATGTAAAAAATGACACACAGAAGCTCTTCCAGTGGATTAATTACCTTTATCAAAAAAACATGGAGCAGCAAAACCAGATTAAGCAGCTGCAGCTGGAACTGTCATACATCCCAAAAAGGCCCGAGGATATAAGAAGGATAGTGGACAGCTATTATTCCTTTGACAGCATCACAGAGCGCATAAAGGTGCTAAGCGAGAAGGTAGACAGCATAGCAGCCAAAAAGCAAAGTGAGCCTTACGCACATCCACAATCACAAGGAATATATGAAATAGAGCAGCGCCTTTCGCAGTTAGAGGAGCAAAAAAAGGCCACAATTAGGGAAAAAGTAGTCAAGAGGGTAACAAGGAACTCAAAAGAGTATGTTAAGCAGCTAATGCTTTCATATATAAGAAAATATGCTCAAATAGGTGCTTTGCAATTAAAAGATATGATAGTTTATGACCAGGGATTATGCTCAAAAAGCTCATTCTACAGGCTTTTGGATGAAATAGAAGCCCTTGAAGAAATAGGCACAGTAAAAAAAGGCAAGCAAAAATACTACCTGTACAAGCAGGTTAAAGAGCAATAACTATAGCAATATACACAAAACTCCCCCCATTAAAGCCTTTGCAAAATACTATCCTAAAATTATATTTTAAACTATACAAAACTATTTAAGCAATCTCTCAACAATAAACAAGAAGGGGTGGTAAAAATATTTGACGAATTTTTTAAACATAGGAAGAGTTATTTCTCACAAAAAAAACCAAAAGACATCAATTTTGAGTTAAAAGAGGGTCTAACAAGTGTCAAAAAGGAATTAGACGAGCATTTAGATTCTATTAATGAAAATACAAGCGAAATACAAACAAGCTATGAATGCATGAATGAAATTAATGACAAGCTAGAAAAACTAGCAGAGCGCACAGAAGCAATAGAAATGTTCTTGCAGAAATATAGCAATTTTACAGCAGTAGAAAGAAGCTTTGACATAAAGCCATTGGCAAAAACAGAGCAGCATGTTTTCCTTGTTATCTACGCTTTAGAAGATGAAAAGGGCCTTGTATCTTATGCTGATATCATTAAAAAAACAGGCTTGCCTGGCTATGTTGTAAGTGAGTACATAGCGAGATTAATAGAAAAAGGGATTCCATTGGTAAAGAAATACATAAACAACATCCCTTACATAAAGCTTAATCCAGAATTTAAGCGCTTGCAGGCAAAAGAAAACATCCTTTGCATAGATACAGCGCAAAAAGAACTGGTTAATTTTTAGCTTAAAACCTTTAATTTTTTATTAAAACTTTTAATCATACTTATTTTAATACTTTTTAATTATTGCTTAAATATTTTAATCAGTTTTATTAAATTAATTTCAATATAGAAAATAAAACTACTCTTTTACAAATCGTCCATTGGACTTCTTACCTTTTTTAACTGCTCCCTTGAAACTTCAGTATATCTTTGCGTTGTAGCCAGGTTGGAATGCCCTAAAAGCTCCTGAATGACTCTTATGTCAGTGCCATTCTCAAGCAAATGAGTTGCAAAACTGCTCCTTAAAGCATGGCAAAAAACTCTTTTCTTGATTCCAGCCCTGTTTGCAGCCTCTTTTACAATTCTCTGGGCCTGCCTTATGGTTATATATCGTTCTTTAATGTTAAAAACATAAGGACTTTCATCTTTTCTTGTTTCCAAATATCTCTTTAAGTCATTAATCAAAGACTCTGAAAGTATAATATTCCTATCCTTTTTGCCTTTGCCAGCTCTTACAATACCCATTCTTTCCTTTAGGTCAAGATCATCAATCTTCATACTAACAGCTTCACTTACCCTTAACCCAGAGCTGTACAAGAATGCAATCAACAGCTTATGCTTTGGATTCTTAGTAACATTCAATATTTTCCTTATTTCATCTTTAGATAATACTGTAGGAAGCTTTTTTTCAGCCTTAGGCAGTTTTATTTTGACAAATATACCCTTACCCAACATTTCATCATAAAGAAACTTTATTGCAGACATAGCCAAACTTACTGAAGCTGGCCTTTGCCCTTTGTCCATCAAATGGGCCATATAATCCTTTACATCTTGCTCATTGACACTTTCTACATCCTTTTTACAAAATTCAAGAAACCCCTTATTATGGAAAACATATGCTTTTAGTGTTTTTGCGCTAAAACCCCTTATCTTTAGCTCAGTTTCCAGCTTTTTTAACAAAAATATCACCTTTTTTGATATCTTGGAGCATGGCTACTATAAAAACTTTACCAAAACGTCGTCTAATCACCATTAGATGACGTTTTGCCCTGCCCATTCCATTAAAGAATCATGCTGCTCTTCTTGCTATATCATACCCGATAAGCAGACCCATGGCTGACGATTGAAATAGCCCTCTAGTCCAACCAGAGCCATCCCCCCCAATATAAAAACCTGGCACACTTGTTCTTAATCCAGGCATTTTAGGGTCAGAGTTATCAACATTTAAACTTACTCTTAATGCATAATTTTTTCCTTCATTCCCATATAATAATGTGGAATCTGCATTAAATCTCGGCGCAATAACTTTAATTTTTTCTATAAATTCTCCAATTGCTCCACAAACCTCTGAAGGAAGCACTTTGTGTATATTGCCTGCTACCCAATATTCTTCTGCTAATGTTGGTTTGACTTTATTATTACTAGGCAACTTTGGATTACCAGCTCCATTTTTAAAATCCCCATACATTTCTACTATTATTGGTTTTCCATATCTTTCCATTGGCTTTGATAACCATTCTCTTAAATATTTGTCAGGCTCTTTAATGCCATTTAAAGTTACTAATAATGCCACATTTGTATTATCAGATTTTCTGTACCTGTAAGAATGCCCATTTACTTTACCGTTATCATTTATCACAAATCCGGATGGGCACATGCAGAATGTTCTCACATCATAGCCATCTAGGGTATGGCATTTAATTTTAGCTTCATAAAATTCATTGGCTAATTTTTCTAATACATCATTTTCTGCCTCAGCTCTCAAGCCAAGGTCTGCGCCATTTGATTCAATTTTTATTCCCATATTCCTGCATTGATCAGCTGCCCACCAATTTTGCTCTCTTCCAACAGCAAGAACAACATTATCAGCATAATGTCTCTCCCCTTCTGCTGTGATTAAAGCAAATCCATTACCTTTACATTCTATAGATTTAATCTTAGTCCTTAAAAAAATAGAAGTTTTATCGCTAAGATGATAGTACATATTTTCTATAATAGTTTTACAAACATCAGTGCCAAAATGCATAATGTCTGATGGAATTAATCTCATTCCTTCTTGTTCTGCTTTCAATATTAATTCGTTCCCCACTCTAGTTTTTGTTCTGTATCCGCTTTCGCCTCCAAAAGAGGTATATTTTTGCAGAACCAGTTCAGCTAAACTGCTATTCAATAGTTCTTCTCCAATAAGGGTTTCTAAATTACCCCCTTGGCCTCCCGATAAGTTTAGTTTTCCATCTGCTGCAGCTCCAGCACCTCCAAACCCTACTTCAACAAGCGCTGGTATTTGCAAATCAGAAATAGATCTAATCTTACCTTGTTCAAAAATTGCTATGTTGCCTTTGTAATTCCGGTCCACAAGGCTCAGCGCAGTAAATAAACCTGCAGGTCCAGATCCGATGATAGCTGTATCAAAATCCATTTATATCCACTTTAGAGAATTCCAATAGCTTATTTAAATATTATTGATTTTATCCTACTGAGATTATGAAAATGCAGTATCAATTATCTTAACTTAAAAATTAACCGGGATTATGCGCAGAAAAAGTTAATTTACAACAAAAAATTAATCTGAAATCACGCCAATAGCTTTCATTTCCTCATTGCCGCATTCATCACAATTAAAAAGCTCGTATTTTGAATTTCCGCTTTCAATTATACCTTTTTTTGCCATCTTTTTGTGGCATTTCTTGCATGTTAGTTCTTTCATTCAATTTTGGTTAAAGCCCTTATTTAAATACCTTTTTAATTTCAGCTGCTTACTCTCTTATGCACACGCCCATCTCATCTGCTATTTTACCTGTTAGTCTGCATTTATACCTTTCTGGGCAACCAAAACCAGCTATTCCGCCGCATTCACACTGCGCCTGGCAAACTTGAATGCACATTTCTGCACCTGTACCAGCACAAGGGCTTCCACATTCATTCCAATAACCATTTGTTTCTTTGCATTGCTGCTCTGTAATACCATCAAAACCTGTTTTTTCTTCATTTTTGCTGTCTTTTTGATCTTTTTGTGTTATATCACCTGGCTTTATTTCGGTGCAGCCAATTACAAGAACAAGCAGCATCAAAGCAATCAACATTATTTTTTTCATATCTTAAGCCTAATTTTGTTGTTATTTATAATCTTTTTCATTAATTTTTAAAATTTTAATAGTTTAATTTAATAGTTTAGTTATAGCTTAAATTTCTATCTTTGATAACAAGTTATAATTATTTCTTAAAACTTTTAATCAATATTAATGATGCATAAGAATTCCAAAATTATATAATACAACATATTGTTTAAAACATAGTACATACTTTATACATTTTATATAACCTGTAATAAAACAATATATTTACAATACATATTTTGTACTATATAATACACTTCTATATTTATTCTATATTGAAAATTATTAATACAACAATCTAAAAGTGAGAGTTCATACACGATAACAAATAAACCAAAATAAACAAAAAACGCAATAAAACTTAACCAACGGGAAAATAGCTCGAACTATACTCACGGACAAAAATGATTATGCAATACTTGTCCGTTCGTAATAAGCAAATGACATATCTATGTATTGTATAAAAATTTGTGTCATTTGCTATAATACTAAATTGTCAATAGACTTGATCAATTAGTACACACTAAAATATAAAGTGAGAATTAATACTATTAGGCACTATAAAAATAACAATCTTTTTCAATACTAAACGCCCTAAAACCCTAAAATTTCAGCCTTTCAGCATTTATCCTTCCAATGATACCTGCTCTTATATATTACATTATTCAAAAATATTAAATACTAGTTACTAAATAAGTAATTAAAGTGATATATAATAATAAGAGGTGCTAATACTAATGTTCAAAAATAAAAAAGCCCAGCTAGGAATTTTAGAATTCAAGTGGATTATAATCGGTATTATTGTGGGGATAATATTAACGCTTGCACTGGTATTCATGGCAAACAGAGGAATATTAATACCATTTAAACTCAGTTTTGTTTGCCCTTAATTAGATTTTAACTCCTGTTGCGTTTTTAATAATAGACTCTATTTTATTAATATCTACAACTGCTGCTTGTATTTCTCCAACCATTTTTTTTGTATCACTAACAATTTTTTCCCAATCACCTAAAGATATCTGACTAAATTTTTTTCCCTTAACTAGGGAATTTAACTTCTTCCCAGACTCTTTTAATCCTAATCCTTTGAGTGAATATACTTCTTTTGTTAGTTTAATAAGATTATTTTTTATCTCAGCTTTTGATGGTTGATTAAAGAAAGGTAAGTTTAATAATTCCGTCATAACATTTTCTAATTTTCCATAGCCAAGTCTCACTTGTTCCCAATATTAATCACGTTCTAACTTAGAAAGTTGCTTTACCAACCTCGTAAATAAAACAAGGTCTTTTTCCGATGTCTTTTTTTTAGTTATGTTATCTAAAATTGTAGTTGCTATCTCTGGCATTTTTCTTGCATCTGCATATTCTCTTATGAACCATTCCTTCTGTCTTTTTAAAACCTTTCCAGCTTTTTCTACAACTTCTTTTGCAGTTTTTGCCATTTTATCGCATCCTCCAATGATTATATTCCAATACTCACCTCTTTTTAAAATAAAAACATCAATAACTTTTACCCAACATAACTCATCTTTTTCTTCTCGCTTATCTGCTGGGCTTTCTGGCTTTCAGTCAATAACCCCCTTAGCTTATCCTCAAACTTCTCTGCCTGCAACAGTAAAGGCTTATAATCCACTTTTAATCCTAAATATTTGTCAAGGACTCCAATAATTTTGGCTGCTGCCTTGCTGTCCGGAAGGCTGGTATGTGTCTCAGCAAAAATACAGCTTATTGGAACTTTTTCTGCCCTTACCAAAACAGCCCCTGTAACCCCGATAATAATGCCTTCTTTTAACTGCTCAACCTTGATTTTCTCAAATTTATTCTTATTCTTCTCGTTATTGGAATGGTAGAATACTCTTGACGCTGTTGTTTCCTCACCGCTTCCGACACCCTCCAAACATATAACCTCTTTTATGTTTAACATCTTTATTAAATCAACAACCATCTCTGAGAGTTTCCATTCAATGCCAGAAGAGGCAGTAATAGCGTGCAATAAAACAAGGTTGTATTCTTTATTGTAAAAAATTCCCAACGGCTCGATAACTTTGCCTTGATGAATAGCTATTGTAGCAGGCATATCATCAAAAATAATCTTGCCTATTTGCTCAAATTTTAAATGGTCTAGCAAGAACTCGCTTGCAATAGTCCCTACTAAGCCAAAACCCGGAAAACCCTCTATCAGCTTACAATTTTTCGGCTTTTTTGTCAGCTTTATTTGCATAAGCTGTCTTACTTAATTGCTTGTTTAAATAATTTATGATATTGTAAAGTGAACTTTTAACTAATAAGCGCCGACTGTGGCGGTGCGACGGATTTTTGCTTTATTTCATTACGCAAAAATCCTACTCGACAGCCCGTAGGGCGCAATCCCAGTCTCGCCGCACGCCACGTCAGCAACGAATGCACTTTAATGATTAATGCATAGATGAGCGAGGCGGAGCGTGTGGCAGACAGCGACGCCGAGCACAAATTTTGCGAACGTAGCGAGCAGAATAAAAATCGTATGAAAATTAAATGTTTTTGTGGTGGCGTGCGGCGTATGCAATTGGATACTTTACTTAACAGCCAATTCAAACGAAAATTTTATAAACAAGACATATAATGATTTAATTGGTGATTTCATGGGAATAGATTTAGGCCGTTTAAGAAGCCCTTTGTCAGATGCAGAGTTAGTATTAAAGATGATACGGGAATTGAAGGAATCCTATAACCTTCACTTGCAAGTGCAAGATTCTATGGCAAAAAAACATTTTAAAATTCTCTTAAAGTTTCTTAAAGATGAATTAGGCAAAGTTGAAGATGTTGCAGAAAAAACCAAGGTTCAGATAATAAGATTAGAGGATGAACTAAAATCAGTTGAATCCAGCTTAAACAGTTACAGGAGAAACTTAAAGAAAATAGCAAAAAAAGACCCTTCTGCCAAACAAGCGATGGAATTTGTGGAATCTTTACTGGCTGATGTTAGAAAAATTAAAAGTCATATTATCAATGAATCAAGAAGGTCCATAATTGAAGAACAGCGAGTAATTCGCAACGCTTAAATGAGGTGACTAAATGCCATTCGGAGCAAGAAAAAATATAGGATTGGCGCTTGGAGTCATAATCTCTATCATAGGATTTTTTGGGATTTTAACTGGAATAAACCTGCTAAAGTTTAAGCTTCCGTTAACAGTCGATGTCATAGCATGGATCCTTGCAGTAGGGGGCTTATATCTTATTGTTGAAAGCATTACTGAAATTGGAATGCAAAGAGTTGTTGGATTATTGGTTTCCTTTGTTGTTCTGCTCATGGCATCAATGCCAATCCTAAACCAATTAGGAATTATAGGGTTTTCAATGGGCATTAATCTGCTAGTTTATCATGTTTTATTAACAATAGAAGGAATAGTTCTGGTAATAAATGCATTTGGGACTTAGATTTGATAAATTATAATAGGGATTATTTGAACGATTTACTGGTTTATTGCGCTGTAGTTCTAATAACGAGAAGTAAAAAAGAATTATTTGTTCTTATTGGCTCAATTTATTAATAAATCCTAGACCTGATTGATGATCTTTTCCAGTTCCTGATCAAGCAACACTAAAGCCTGCAAGTCTTTGACTAGCTTTTCAGTTAATTGCTTTATCTCCGCCCATCCGACAGGCCCTATTTCTCCTTGGGTCTTGTTCATTAGCCTGGGCTCCAATTTTTGAACAGTCTCAGCTAAAACATCAGCTTCAAACACCTTCATTTTCTGGATTAATTGTGAAACACTTTGTCTTTGTCTTGGAGTCAAATCTTCTATTAGCTTGTTTACCCTGCCCTTGACCTTATTTACGCTTGCTCTAAACTGCTCTCTTCTTTCTATCCTCTCCAGCTCTTTGAGCTTGCTTGCTATTGCCTCCTGTAATTTCCTGTTTGCCCTCTTCTTGGCCATGTCATGCATATCACTTGCTATCTTATACTCCCTTTCAAAGTATTTCTTCTCTTTCTCTATCACCCCAACAGCTTTCTTTTTCTTCCTTGTAGTGTCCTCGTCTTCATGCCGTATTTTTTCTTTTTCACGCCCCTCTAAGATTTCTTTCTTGACATCTTGAATTAAAGCGGGTAATAGCCCTTCTATTTCTTTTAATACACTATAAGATTCCTCGACTTGCATATTTTTTACAAGCCTTCTGCCTTCAGCAGCCAGCGAACCCATCCTTTTAATTAGCCTATCCTCATCCATAGATACAGCTGCTTCAGTCTCAAGATGCTCTCTTTGTTTCTCTTTTGCTTCAGTTGTTACCATGTTTTTACCTATTCTATATCGGATTTGATAGTTGAGCTATAACTCTTGCCCTTAGGCTAGCATTTAGCCTTGCTATATTAGTAATATTAGCATAAAGTCTGTTCCAATCAGTTGTCCATTGCTCATACGCGTTTTGAAGCCTGCCGAGCCTTGCTGGATCATTTAAATAAGTAATTCGTGCTGGAGTAAAACCTGGTAGACCTGCTGTTGCCGCTCCAGGAGCCAAGCCTCCAGCTCTGCGTTGTGCAAAGGTTATGGCATTGTTTAATGAAACTCCTGCTCCGTTTGCTACACCGCGCATTATAGCATAATTAGTCTCCATTCTTGTTACAGTTTCTGTCATCTGCCTTACAATCCTTGCTTCTTGCTCAGCAGTTCTAACTCCTCCTCCTTCATCTCTACGAGGTGACCAATCTCTTACTCTGTCCCACCAATGTTCTCCGCCACTACCTGTTCCTCCACCTCCACCTCCTGCCCCACCACCTCCACTAGTAGCAGAAGTCCAAATACCAACAACTAATGCAATCCAGCCACCAACTGATGTCCATTTTGCCAATTCAACATACAATGGCCCTTCAAAACCACTAAGCACACCAACAAATGATATTGTAAATATACCTATAAAAATGTATATAATTCCCCTGAAAAGTTTCTTTCCCGGCTCATCTCCAGATGCAACCCTATGTGCAAGCATAAATCCAACAATAAAAGGCAAAAATCCAAAGAAAAAACTGATTACAATACTATAACTTTCAAAAATAAAGAGCATCATACTCCTTGGAATCATTACAATAGTTATTATTGAAAGAATGACCGCTACAGTACCTGCAATATTTTTCTTGTCCGGAAAGACCTTTGAGGCACCAACAAATAAAACAGTAAACACCAGCCAGAAAAACAAAAATTTTGAATAAATTACAAAAGCGTCATCAGAACTGTTAGCTAACTTAGCCAAATCAACAAAAAGAAATGTTGCCCATTCCTCTATTATCTTTGGTAAAAAATTCTGTGTCTCAGCAGCAGAAACAAAATTAGCAAATAAGCTCATCATAAATACAAAAGAAACCAATAACAAAAGCGCCTTTTTTCTGCTCATGATTAGCACCATAGGTAATTAATTCATTTTCTTATAATGCTTGTTTATAAATATTTCCATAGAATTATTAAATTTTAGGTATTTGGACTATTAAATAGAGGTAAAAATCTATATACAGATCCAATAGTAGTTTTTGCATTTTTGTATAATATTGGGGTTGTTGTGAAATTCAGTGCCTGTGCGTAATTTGCCAATTGAGAAAGCTCCGCAGGATTATGAAGTACGACCTGAGCAACATGAAATCATAGAAATTTTATTCAAATTTCTAGGATGCCAAAAATCTTCGATTTTTGTGCATGTTGCGAAGTTGAGAAGCAATGCTAAGGCTCCGCACAGGCACAAATAAGGATTTCGCAACAACCCCCATAATTTTTGCATTTTTGTATATTCAATTGATAAAGTAAAAACAAAATAAATATATACGCCAAGGGAAGAGTGATAAATATGTATGATTTAGACACTGTAAAGAAAGTTTATTCTTACTGGGGCAAGAAGAGGACTCTTTATAACATTTCTTCAAAAATTTCTTTTTTTGGGTATGAGAACTTCTTGAGAAACAGGGTTATTGGCTTAATGAATCTGAAAGAAGGCTCAAGAGTGCTTGATGTTGCATGCGGCACTGGCCTCAATTTCAAGTTTATAGAAAACAAGATAGGGCCTAGCGGGAAAATTATAGCCATAGATTATGTAAAGGAAATGCTAGAAGCCGCAGAAAAAGAGATGAAATCCAGGCAATATAAGAATATAAGGCTAATCTTGGGAGATGCTGCAAGCATGAGCTTTCCAAATAACTATTTTGATGGAATAGTCTATACATTGGGATTAACTGCCATACCAGGCCATTTTGAAGCCTTAAAGAGATGCAAAAAAATGTTAAAGCCAGATGGCAAAATTGCTGTGCTGGATGGAAAATATTCGGATATAAAATATGCCAAATTCATCATTAACTCTCTTCTTAAAGTTATAAGATTGGAAGAGACATGGGATTCAAAAAAGGAGGTAATTAAGGATTTAGGCAAATTATTCAGCATAACTAAATCGGAAAAATATTTTTTTGACACAATCTTTATTTTAGTTGGAAAAAAATATAGAACTCATGATTAAAGGTGGCATTGAAAAGTTGAAGGTTGCCATCAATTTTGTGAGCATCTTTTATTTTTACAGCCAGCAAAAAGGAAATTGCAATGGGAATTTTTGCCTTTATGCCAAACATTTAAATGCGAACCGATGGCAACCCGAACGAATGTGAGGACTTTTCAATGCCACTTGATTAAAGCAATATTTAAATATAAGTTAATTCAGAATAACAAATTGTTGAAAATTAGAATTATGGGAGGAAATAAAATGAATAAAAAAGGGTTTGTTTCAATGCATGCAGGAATATGGTTTATTGCGGGAATTATAATCGGTGCAGCTGCAGTGTACTATTTAGCAACAAAAGGAATGATACCGGGTATTTAGGACAAACTTTTTTAATAAATAAAATGAAAGTCCCTAAAACCACCGGCCTTAGCTCAGGAAGCAGCTTTGGGCTTGGGAATATTCTTGGGCTAATTTTTGTTTTAGTAGGGATTCTATTGGTTCTTAGCTTGATGAATTATAAGCTGCCAATAGATCTGGGAAATTCCAAGGCAATTTTACAGTACGGAGCAGCTCTTGGCAGCATTCTTGGAGGCTTGTCAATGCTTTTCAAGAAAAAAGAAATAACCTCAAGTGCGCAAATAAAATAGAAACAAAGAATTACGCTATGTAAATAGCATTCTTGTCATTAGCCCCTATGCCCATGCTTTTTGCTTTTTCAATAACTTCTTTTTCTGTAATCTTTTCTTTTGCAATTTGCCTAAGGATTGGCATCAATACATTTTGGTCTGGATGTTCCAGATGGGCTGTTAAAAATGTCGCCTGCCTCAACAAATACAATTTTTTATTAGCATCCCCTTCTGGAATATTTTTTAATCTTAATCCTTCTATTTCGCTCTCAATTAAGGCGCATAAATCTTGTTGTGCTTGTTTTCTGGACTCCGGGCTTTTTTCTAATATTCCTTTTAAATATCCTTGGGCTTTTTCGTCTACAACACTATTATAAACATTAGAGATATAATAAACACCCATCTTAACTCAAGAATTATTCAATAATTACTTTTTGGCCAACAGACTGCCCAGGCAGCCCTTTCTCAAATATAACTCTTAAAGCGCCTTTGTTTCCATGCGCGCTGGCAACTTTTCCATTTATCTCTTTGCCTGCAGGGCTTTTCCAGACTGCGCCCTTCCCCACTAATTTAGATGCTTTTTCTTTATTATCCACACCATCAAGATAAACAATTATATGATTTGGTTTTTGCGTATGCATTCCTCTTCTGAAATTGTTAATTATGCCTTCCATACCTGCAAGGAAAGGCAATTAATTTAAAAACGTTGTGATTTGCTCAACTACTATGAAAGAAAAGACTTTGCTAAAGGTGGCATTAATCTGCTCTTTACTAGGTTTATTAATTCTCTACTTAATCTCCAGCAACATAGAAATAAAAGAAAAAAACATTGAAAAGATTACAATAGGCAACAAGGACGAGTTTGTAAAGTTAAATGGCATTGTAAATAATGTTATTGATACTGAAAAAGTCACCATAATAAAAATATTGCAGCCGCAGGAAATAACAGTTGTTTTGTTCAAAAATGAAAACAAGACAATGCCTATACAGCAAGGCAATGAGGTAGAGGTAATAGGCAAGGTTGATGAATACGAAGGCAAAATGGAAATTATTGCTGACAGGCTAAGGGTTGTAAGATAATATTTTTAATATTGCCTTATTGTGCTGCAAAATATTTATTTATATAATCTCCTAATATAGTAACGGGCACAAAAATTTGAGCAATAGATATGCCCTTTACTTATTACGAACTGACAACTATTGCTCAATAAATATTGTCCGTGAGTCAGTATCTCCGAAATAGAATTCTTCACTAATAAGTTTAAAGAAAAATCCATGCAGAAGCTCTGCATGGACTACTGTTTCTATGTCGTCAAACAAGAAACAATGCAGAACGGAATTTAAGAGATTCCTAAAAAAGCTTTCGGTTCCAAACGAGGAAGAGTTTGCAAAA
>Ga0209211_10000950_pt1 | contig 57176 bp, 48 predicted proteins | sample RifGroA2_FD_183992 | JGI IMG/M metagenome (GOLD analysis project Ga0209211, IMG submission 183992) | Groundwater microbial communities from Rifle, Colorado, USA - Groundwater A2 (SPAdes) (version 2) | ecosystem: Environmental > Aquatic > Deep subsurface > Groundwater | place: Rifle, Colorado... | reverse complement strand
CCGGATTCGGCATCGCCTTGTATCTGCTCTTCCGCAAAAAGCCCGATCCGGTGCAGAAGTTCGTTGATAACTACGCCCAACCGGCCGGCTTCGCACAGCGGGCAAAGGCCTCGTCGATCGACTTCGCCTTCGCCTACAACCAGTACCGTGGCTTCTCGCTCAGCGCGGGAGCGGCACCCAGTGGTCTGTGCGCTACGCTGCACTCGCCTGCCGGGACGGTACCGGCGACCTTCCTGCCGATGCCGGGAACTCTGACCAATGATCCGTCGACGGTCTTCCTCCAATCCACTGATGGCGACGGCCGCACCCGTGTCACCACCATGGTCGATCGCAATGATGGCAATGGTCTGGTTACGGTGGCCTTGAGCATGCTGGACGACACCACGACGGTGTCTTTCGAGTCAATCGACAGCGAAGGGCAACCATCAAGCATCGACCCCAAGAAGAAGATCGCCAGCCAATACTGGATCTGCGCCGCCGTCGCGAATGCCACAACCAATGGCGTCTTCCTGGTCTCACTGTCGCTGACCATACGCAGCTGCACCACGGCGGGCGGCAAGATCGTGCCCGGCAAATACCTGATCCACTCCGGCGCCGCCATCAGCCTGTCGAACTCGCCGATGAATTGGTTACTGACGATGACCGGGCTGGAGCCCGCCCCTTTCACCTACGGGATCACCGGTTTTTACGTCGGGTTGCTTGACCTGAGCTACTACAATCCGATTCAGCCCTATCAGGGCTCCACACCGGTCACCTTCTCATCCGATCCGGAGCTTCCATCGTTTCTCAAGCTGAATCCGGTGACGGGGATGTTGAGCTGCACGGAGGCACCTGCCACGGTGATGCCGCAAACTGAGTACACCATCCAGGCCACCAATGATTTCTCGATCTCGGGCGCGCCGCGCAAAACCAAGGTCTCGATTCAGGTGGAGGCGCAGCCGCCACCGCCACCGACAGCCTAGGCAAAGCTGCGGTATCGCAAAGTCGTCGGCGCCCCTCCACCTGGCAGGAAGCACAGTCATGCAAACCCCCGATCCTTCACCACTGGTTGCACACGATGTCAATTTACGCCAGGCGTTGACCTCCGGACTGGCCACGCCCCCGTCGCTCGCCGCAGGCACAGCGAGGGCAATGGCGGCGCCGACCGCATCGCAACTCACTGATAACCTCGCCGAATTCATAAATGGCATCCCGGCTTTCGGCAGCCCCTACGTGGACTACATGATTCGCTACAACGGGCTGGTTGCCTCGGCGGCGATGGCGACCAGCCGCGATCAAGTCATCGCTGAGGTCGGGCTCAAGACCAAGCATGGCGAGACCTATTACATCGGACCACAGATGTCGTATTTCGATGCGTTCTACGTGGACGGGGTGGTTCGCGACGTCGATGACGGGACGCTGATGGCGGAACGCACCTATCAGAGTTCGATTACCGCCAGCATCTCTGGAGGTTTTCCTTGGTGGCAGAAATTCCAGGATCTGCTGCTGAAGAACGCCCTGCATCAGGCGGCGCCAGAGATCGCCTACAAGCCTGGGAACCTCAGCTCCGATCTGGACAAGTTGAACGCGGAGTTGTTTACCAGCAGCAATCTCGCGGTGTTCCAGCAGAACACCCTGAAGTTCGGCTACAGCCGGACCCACGGCCCGGTCAGCGAGCTCAGCGCCGCTCCGGCCCAGGCCCATGCCAGCCTGCTCGCAGCCATGCAAACGCCGCTCTTCGTCGCCACCCTGAACGAGCAGATGCGGCAGCCGGATTCCGATTCGCCGTTCATCTGCGAATGGCTGCTCTACAATCTATGGTGCCTGCTGGCGGCGATCGGCATCGACTACCCCACGATTGATGGCGACATCAAGGCCCTGCAAGCCGCCGGGCTCGATATTCCAAACGATGTCTCGGCCACGGTGTGGCACAGCAAGACTGCATTCTGGTTGTCCCCGCTGACGATCGGTTACACGGAAATGTCCGGGTCCTGTCCCAACCTGACAGCCGGTCTACAGCAGGAGACAGTCGTGAACGGCACCATCACGGACAACACCCTGGTTCCGCATGGTCTGGCCCAGTCGTATCTGGTCTGGTACCAGCAGTATCTCGGCACGAAGCACTGATGGTCTTTCGATCTCAGTAACCAGGGTGGTGACTTCATGGGCTTATGGAAGCCGCGGCCATCGTCGTAGCGAACCCCAACGGAGCAATCCAGAAGAGCATTCCGGCCAACTACCCAGCCAAGCAGGCATGGGTCGACGAATACAAAGCGCATCAATAATCCAGCCTGAAGTTTGCATGAAAATGGAAAAGGCGTTGTAAGTAAGCGATCGAATGAGAGGTATTGAGAAACACATTCGTCAACACCGACACGACTTTGCCAGACACCGCGCCGGTGACTGCGAGCCTGCAAGGCCACTCTCAGCACCGGGCGGGCGCGGGTGGTGGCGCGGGCCGGGCAAGCGATCGCGCTGCCAACTGGGTCCGAATGCCCATGCGCCGCAGGTGGCAGCATTGAGTGACCCAGCCCTCGCAGCCAGGGAAATCTCATTGACAGCGTCCGCGTAGGGAGTATATCGTCAATACTAGACCAGTCGGTCTAATTGTGTTGACCGCCCCAAAAGGAGAAACGAGCATGCGAGTAGCGAAGGACAAGGTGGACGTCCGGATGGAGATTCCAGGCGCCGTGATCCGCCAGCGCGTGGATTTTGGCGACGTGAGCGGATTCGACAAGATCAGCGCCGAATGCTTCACGCTCGCGGCGGGCGTCGATACCACGCCGCTCTTCCAGGGGCTGGAAGGCAACCTGTGCCAGTGTCCCCACTGGGGCTTCGTCTTGCGCGGCCGACTGACGACGACCGATGCCCGGGGCGCGCAGGAAACGGTAAATGCGAATGACCTGTTTTACTGGCCGCCCGGCCACAACGTCAAGGTCGACGCTGACGCGGAGATCGTCATGTTCAGCCCCCAGCGCGAGCACAGCCACGTCATCGACCACATGATCGAGATGGTCAAGGGCTAGTTCTTTTCCGACATCTCACAGATGGCGCATCCGACCAAGCAGCGACTGCTCGACGTGGGTATGGCCATGCTCCTGGAGCATGGCTACCACGACCTGGGCATCCAGGCCCTGCTCGCGGCCACGGGGACGCCGAAGGGGTCGTTCTACCATCATTTCAGGGACAAGGAGGACTTCGCCCTTCAGGTCATCGACGAGTACATGCAGCACGTGCATGCCGGCCTCGACGGTTGCCTCGAAAATGCCGAAAGTCCTCCGCTTGATCGGGTGCGCCGGTTCTTCGAGTTGACACGGCAGAACTACCGGAAGGAGGGCTACATGGGCTGCCTTCTGGGCGGACTCGGACAGGAACTGTCGGGCGTGAGCGAAGTGTTCCGGCACAAGATCGAGGGCTGCTTTTCTGAAATCGCCAAGCGGATCGCCGTTTGCCTGGAAGAGGCCCGGCAGCGCGGCGACATCCCCGCCGGTTCCAATACGCGGCGCATGGCCAGCCTGCTGATCGACTGCTGGGAAGGCGCGGCCCTGCGCAGCCGGCTGCGCGGGAATGCCGCGCCATTGACCGCCATGCTCGACTTCTACTTCCTGTCGGCGGTTATTCGCTGAGGTGTCGGGGGGCGTCCGGAATGTCTAATGCTTCGATATCCTTTACGGTTAAGAGGAACACGCCGCAGGCAATGACGCCAAACAGCAGGTGACAGCACGCGTCATGATTGCGAACCGCAACGGAAATCGCGGTCAGCCTACGCCTGCCCGCTGTGGCGACCCATAGGTCAGAGGACTCAATTCAAGGCAGTGTCGGGAATTTTCCGGGACATTTGTCCCGGTCCCTCAAGCGGCGCGGACCGCGCCCGCCTGGGCTTTCACGATGGCTTGGGCACGACTGCCCACTTCCATTTTCCGGTACACGCTGGACAAGTGATAGCGCACGGTTTTTTCGCTGATGAACAACTTCCTGCCGATGTCCGCATTGCTCAAGCCGGCGGTTAGCAATCCGAGGATCTGGCGTTCGCGGCGAGTCAGCACCTCGAGTTCGGCGTCGGTTCCATCCGCGAGTTGGCACCCGGTAAATTCGAGTACCGCCTGCTGAAAGGCCTGCCACGCCGGTTCATGCGCGAGCAGCACATGATTGCGCGATTCCAGCTCGACGAATGCAGCGCCGGGAATCTCGGAGGCAAGGTTGCGACCTTCCCAGAATGGAATGACCTCATCGTGCCGTGCATGCAACACCAGGGTTGGCACACGAACCTGCGGCAGGAGGTCGCTGATGTCGGCCTGCGCGCGTGCCTCGAGCAAGCGCACCGCCATCTCGGGCGCAACGGTCTTCAGGCACAGATCGTTGAACCAGTCGACTTGTTCGTGCGTTCCTTCGGGAACGAAGCGGGCGGTAAAGACCTGGCGAAAAACCGGATTGTCGCGACCCCACCCAATCGCATCATCTCGATGACGGCGCGATAGTGCTCGAACTGGCCGCCGCCGCGTTTGGCCCAGCCTCGGGCATAGCCGCCATACAGGATGATCTGCGAAACGCGCTCGGGGTACTTCACCGCATAGCGGATGACGGCCGCCGCGCCTTGCGAGATACCGAGCAGGATCATCGGCCGGTCGATCCGCGCGGCGTCGATCACGCACTCCAGGTCCGCCAGCCAGCTTTCGTCGGAGACATCGTCGACTTTGCGATCAGACATGCCGCAGCCGCGCTCGTCATAGCGGATGGCCTCGAAGTGCTTGCCAAGAAACCGGATCCAGTGCCGCCAGACCGGACTTTCCTCGTCGTAGCGCAGGTCGGTCAGCCAATTGGCCGCCTTGACCAATACCGGGCCGGAACCGGCCCGCGTCCAGGCCAGGCCGACGCCGTCGGCGGATCTGGCAATGTGAGTCCGTTGGGGCATTCGGACGGCACGCGGTCGGATTGGAAGACCATGGTAGCGCCAAGTGGCGGATGCTGCCTTTTTCCTGCGCGCGTTCAGGCCTGCGGGAAATCAAACTTGAATCCGGTCGCCCTGGCCGAGCTGCGCAGCGCAAAGCGCTGGCCAAAGGCGCGCAGGTCCGGATAGGCCTCGAGCGACAGCACGTCGCGAAACTCCAGGTGTTCGACCAGGCAGAACAGCGACACCTCGAGAAAGCTGAGGTCGCGCTCCGGCGGCAGCGTGGCGATTGCGCCGGGAGCGTTGGTTTCCAGCCACTGCATTGCGCCGAGCAGGCTCGCGCGCAGCTTGGCCTGGAGGGCGTTATCGGCCGCCACGCCGGAGGCCTTGCTCATGATCAGGCCGACTTCCGTGGACATGGCCGTCAGCACCAGCTCCTGCGCGTTGGCGGCCGCCACGTGCAGCAGGTCTTCCGGCCAGACAATGTCCAGGTGGAGGTCGGAGTGGCGCGCCAGCTCGCGACAGATCGGCAGCGAGCCGAACCAGGGACCTTCGTCGGTCTCCAGCGTCGGCATCTTCAGCGCCGGGTGGCCGCCGTAGTCTTCGGGATCGGTGGACATCAGGTCGCGGATCAGGTGGAACTCGTAGTCGACCTCGAGCTCGACGGCGAAGATGCGTGGAATGCGGGTGAAGTGCGAACTGGAACGGCCGTAAAGGTGCATGCGGCGATCTCCCTGACCTGCGCGCAGTTTAATGCATCCGGCCGCAGTGGATTTCAGTGTACAGACTGGGTAACGATTTGCCCCGAACCCCTCGCCTGATCGATTTGTTCCTGCAGCCATTGCCTCGCCGCGCCTACGTCGGTGAAGAACTGCAGCGTGACCCCCGAGCCTTCGTAGATGCGGTTCCATTGACCGCGGGCGACCGTGATCCCTTCGAGATTCCGAGTGACGAATGCGACCGCCACCATGCCTCGTTCGGCGCGCTGGTGTGCAGATCGTCGCATTGCTTCCTCGACCTCGGGACCGATGATCGGGGGCGCATCGAACTCGACCAGCGTGCCGAACGTCGGCGGCATCTGCTCGATCATCGCGATCATGTCGAGCGCGTATTGCCGCGCCGCCTCGAGGTTGAACTCGGACGTCGACCAGACGCGGATCACATCGCCATCGCGGGTGATTTCATATTGGCCGATGATGCGGAACATGGGGCGCGCGGCGGGTCCGTGAGGCGGGGGCAGAATCCATTGTCCCGGATTCTGCCCGCCTGGTGCGCGCCGATCGCGCAGGGCCCGCTTTGCTCCGGGTCAGTAACCGACGGAGACCCGTTTCCGGCGGTGCGCGCCCTTTTCCAGTTCATCGACCATCGCGATCGCGTAGTCTTCCATCGAGATGCGGCTCTCGCCGTTCGCGGCCGTGATCAGTTCGTCCGAGCCGATGCGGAACTTGCCGGTCCGCGTCCCGGGCTCGAAGAATGCCGCCGGGGCGACATAGGTCCAATCGACGTCCGACGTCTGCAGCACTTCGAAGGCCTTGACGTGGGAGTTGGCGATCGGAAGCCAGGCTGCCGGCAGATGGCCCGAGTCGATCAACGAGACGCCCGGCGCGACTTCCAGTCCGCCCGCGCCGCCGACCACCAGCAGGCGGTCGACGCCGGCCGCACGCACGGCCTGCACCTGCCGCCGGGTAACGCCGATCAGGGCGTCGGTATCGTTCGCCGGCGGCGCGTACGCGCTGATCACCGCGTCGGCGCCGCGGACTACCTCGGCGGTGTGGCGGGCGTCGCTCAGATCGTCCTGCTTGACGGTCAGGCCGGAGTCGGCCGGCAGCTTGCTGGTGTCGCGCGCCACGGCGGTGACCTGATGGCCACGGGTTACGAGTTCTTGCATCAGGCGGCTGCCGGACTTGCCGGTGGCGCCAAAGAGTACGACTTTCATGAGGGTGCTCCTGGGTTGGGAATGGGTCTGTCTCTGGTTTGAAGCAGCGAGGTTTTCGATGGTCTCGATGGCATGGCTTGCCGTGCGGAAAGCCTTGCAATACCTCGCTTGGCGGGTAATATGGGCCCGCGACACTGGAACAAAAAGCGGATAATTTGCCGCTATAGCATCGAAGAATTCGAATGTTGAAAATCAGCCTGGAAGGCCTGCAGGTTCTCGACGCCATCGACCGACGCGGCTCCATTGCCGGCGCCGCCACCGAGCTGCATCGCGTGCCTTCGACGATCTCCTACGCCGTGGCCAAGTTCGAACAGGATCTCGGCGTGTCCGTGTTCGAACGCGCCGGCCCGCGGATCAGCCTGACGCCGGCAGGAAGGGAGTTGCTGAAAGAAGGTCGCTACCTGCTGAGGGCGGCGCAGGAACTCGAACACCGCGTGCGCCGGGTCGCCACCGGATGGGAGACGCAATTCGCGATCGGGCTGGAGTCGTTGCTGGCGCCCAGTGCGCTAGCGGATGACCTGCGCGACTTCTATCAAATAGCCGACAGCACCCGGTTGCGCCTCAGCCAGGAAGTCATGTCCGGCATGTGGGAGGCGCTGCTCGACCGCCGCGTCGACCTGCTGATTGCCGCGGCGGGTGAAGGCCCCTCGGGCGGCGGTTACATTGCCGAGCCCATGGGCTCCTTGCCGTTCGTGTTCGCGGTTGCGCCCGGACATCCTTTGGCGCGCGCCGTCGAGCCCCTGGGCAAAGCCGAGCTGCGTGCGCATCGCGCCGTGGCCGTGGGCGATTCGGCGCTGCGTCTGGTACAGCGCACGGTCGGACTAATATTCGGACAGGACACGCTGACCGTGCCTGACATTTTCAGCAAATACGCCTTTCAGGTTGCCGGATTCGGTTTCGGTTATCTGCCGGAGCTGTACGCGCGGCCAGCCATCGACGCCGGCTTCCTGATACAGAAGCAAGTCGAGGAGACGCGGCCCGACGAGAACTTCTACCTCGCCTGGCGCCCCGACGAAGCCGGCGCGGCACTCGCTTGGTGGCTACAGCGCTTGCGTCGGCCTGGTTGTTTGCTGAAGTTGTTCGAGAGGACAGCAAAGGCGCACTTCCAGCTTCGCTGATGGAAGCTGATCATGGCGTGCCTTCGCCCTCAGTGTCGCAGCAATCGTTCGACCTCGCCGTGGTTCGATCAGGCGGAACGAATTTTAGAAATTGCGATCGCGCGTTGCAGCGAGCAGGGGATGCGTCGAAAGCAGCGAAACGCATTTATGAAGCTGTAACAAAGGGGACCCGTCGCAAATTTGTAACTGCGTTGGCATAGCCTTGTTCCGGCGGGCACGAGGGAGTTGCCACATATGATCCGGCCGCGCAGCGACGATTCCAGGTTACGCGCTGTCTTTGTCTCCGACGTGCACCTGGGCTCCAGATATTGCCGAGCCGAGGAGCTGGCGGTTTTTTTGACCGGCCTGCGCTGTCGGCAGCTGTATCTGGTCGGGGACATCGTCGACTTGTGGTGGCTGGCGCACAAGCGCGCGGTCTGGGGCGCTGCGGAACTTCGCGTGGTGGAGGCCCTGCATCTATTGGCCCGTCAGGGGACGGAGCTGATCTACATTCCGGGCAACCATGACCGGCCGATTCGTCATTTCTGCGGATTGATCCTGCCGCGCATGACCGTTCGCCGACGCGCCATCCACACCTTGCTCGACGGCCGCCGCTTGTTGGTAACGCACGGCGACGACTACGACGCGGTCACGCATTTCGGCAATTTCCAGGAAGCCTTCGGTAACTGGCTCTACTACGTGATCCTGACGGGCAATCAAATGACCAACGCTTGGCGACGACTATTCGGCCTGCGCTATTGGTCCCTGGCGGAATTCCTGAAACGGCATAGTGCCGCAGCCGAACGATTCATCGAGCGTTTCGTTCGCGCCGGGCTTGACGATGCCCGGCGCCGTGGCGTCGATGGAATCCTGTGTGGGCACATTCATCGCGCCGACTTGCGCGTGTCCGACGGCCTCATCTATGCCAACGACGGCGACTGGGTCGAGAGCATGAGTGCCATCGTGGAAGACGTGGAAGGCCACTTGCGCCTGTTCACCCATGGTGGCCGCGAGCGCAGCTGCCTGCCGAGCGCGCTGCCGCCGGTACGTCGACAGGCGGAGGCTGCCTGATCCTTGCGGCGGGTGTCGCCGGGCAGCCTCGTCGCGCCACCGGAAGGTGTCGGGAAATCAGGGCGAGAAGTCGAACTGACGCGTGACCACGGTGGACTGGCCAGGGGGCTGAAACTGCCAACGCCGAAGTGCGGCTCGCACGCTGCGCGCGAACGCCGCGCCGCCGCCCTGGAGCTGGACGTCGCCGACGCTGCCGTCGGCATTTACGGTGAATGTTGCCTTCACCGAGACGACCGACGCATAGCGAGGCGCTTCCTGCGGATAGGCCGGCTGGACAGTGCGGATGGCAACCAGTTGGTCAGGCTTGAATGCCGGAGATGAATTCGGGGCGGCCGTCGCGGTCTGGGGCGCGGTTGGCGAGGCGTTATCTTGCAACGCCGGGGCCGACGCAACCGCTGGGACCCAAGGGCGAACGGGTTCGGGTGTTGTCGCGGCGGCAACGGCCGGACCGGAAGTCGGCAGGGTCAGGACAGCCGGAGCATCCGGCCCCGACTGGATCTTCGGCTCCAGCTTCTCCAACTCCGCGGCTGCACTGGCAGCCTGCCGTGCGTCGGCTTCGTGGGCGCTCTTTTCCTCGGCAATTTCAGCGGCGATGCGGTCCAGCGACGGCGCCGCCGGATCGGCGGCGGCGATAAGCTGGTGAAGGCGTTCCGCATCCGGAAGATCTCCTCGGGAAATGGCCTGTTCGGCACCAATCACCGCGTAGGGCAGCAGATCCGATAGTGCGTTCGTCGTCGTGTCGTCCGGTGCGCTACTCAGGTTGCGAAGCGCAATGTAGTACTCCAATGCGTTGTCGCCCGCTGGCGAGTAAATGCGCTGGTTGCGTAGCGCCTCCCGGCCAAGGCGCTCGAGTTCGTCGGCGCCAAGACCTGTCAACGCGGCCTGCTGGACCGCAATGCGCGTTGCATCGGTCTTCTGCGCAGCGGACCGGGTGGAGACTGCAGTTGGTTCCGGTGCGCGAGAGCAGGCGGCGGCGCCCAAGACCAGCAGCGCCGAGACGGTGATGCGCAAATAGCCGGCAACAGAGATTCTATTACTCATGGCGCGCTCTGGCAGATGGCGAAGTTGTGAATGCCACGATTGTCCGTCCGCTGCCATACAGTTTCATTGCAGAATCGGGACGGATTCTTTATGCACCCACCGTCGGCAAGGCCAACGCCTTCGTTGTAACAAAGTGCTGATAGCCTCCGCCGCAGACAGCGTTCGCCACCGTGGCTGTGGCGTTCACCGCTTTCGCCGCGACCGCGGCATATTGGGGAGCACCATGGGAAGGACCACCACGCGCTTGCATGCTGGACTAATCGGGCTGGCGGTACTGGCGACATCGACAGCGCACGCCGCCGTATTCATCAACGAAGTCCATTACGACAACGATGGCACTGATTCCAACGAGAAGGTGGAGGTGGTCGCGCCAGCGGGCACCAGCCTGTCTGGATGGACCGTGGTGCTCTACAACGGCAGCGGCGGCGCCCGCTACGCCACGCTCGGTCTGTCCGGCACCGTAGCTGATCAGTGCAGCGGTCACGGCACCGCGGTGGTGGCTGCCACCGGACTGCAGAATGGCGCGCCCGACGGTCTGGCACTGGTCAATGCCAGCGGCGTAGTCGTCCAGTTCCTGAGCTACGAAGGAACCTTCACCGCCGCCGACGGGCCCGCGGCGGGCATGGCCAGTACACTGATATCGCAGTCGGAAACCAGCACCACGTCAGTCGGGCATTCGTTGCAGCTGTCGGGCAGTGGCTCGCAGTACGAGGATTTCGCCTGGCAGGCGCCACGCACGCATTCGTTCGGCGCCTGCAATGCGGGCCAGAGTTTCAGCGCAGGCACGCCGCCGCCGCCGCCGTCGCCGTCGCCGTCGCCGTCGGGCTATTACAACGGGGTGAATACTTCCAGCGCCTCGACCCTGCGCACGACGTTGCATGTGATCATCGACGATCACACGCGCGTTCCATACACGTCAACGGCTACCGATACCTGGGATGTGCTGGACTTCGCCGATGAAGATCCTACCAATGCCAGTCGCATCCTCGACATCTACAAGAATGCCTCCTACCAAAAGGCTGGTGGCGGCAACACGCAGTACAACCGGGAGCACACCTGGCCGAAGTCGTATGGCTTTCCGACTGACACCAGTAGCAACTATCCGTATACCGACATGCACATGCTGATGCTGTCCGACAGCAGCTACAACAGCTCGCGCAACAACAAGCCCTATGGCAACTGCAATTCCTCCTGCACCGAGTATCCGACCCAGGCGTACGCTGGCGCGGGCGGCGGCACCGGCGTGTTTCCGGGCAACTCCAACTGGGCCAACAGCAGCATCTGGCAAACCTGGAGCAAGCTGAAGGGAAATGTCGCCCGCGCCGTGTTGTACATGGACGTGCGTTATGAAGGCGGCGTGCATGGCGTCACCGGCGCCGCCGAGCCGGACCTGCGCCTGACCGACAACATCAGCCAGATCACCACCACCGGCAGCAATGCCAGCGTCGCCTACATGGGCTTGCTCTCGACACTGTTGCAGTGGCACGCGGAAGATCCGGTTACCGAGGAAGAGCGCCTGCGCAATGATGCGATCCAAAGCTATCAAGGCAACCGCAACCCGTTCGTCGACCACCCCGAATGGGTGGCGTGCGTGTTCCAGAACGTTTGCAACTGATCGCGGGATTGGATTCCTGCTGGCTTGACACTTGTGGAAACCGGGGTCGCCCACGCGGCGGCCCCGGTTATTACCCGCCGGCGATTCTCCTGATTCGCCAGGACACCGCGTTCGGGCTAGCAATACAGCCAGCTGATGCGGCTGTCCAGATGACTTATGTCACGCGCCTGAAACCGCGCCATGGCTCAGGCTGCGCTACCCGTCCCGAGTAGCCTCCATGCCCCGTACTCCCTTGTTCCTGGCGCTGCTCGCGCTTTCCGGCGCCGTGCGCGCCCAGACGGCGCCGGCTGGGATGCCGCACGATATTCCCCGGTTGCCCGCGGGTATCGTCATCGACGGCCAGCTGGACGATGCGGCCTGGGCAGTGGCCGCAGAGTACGACCTGGCTTACGAGATCGATCCGGGCGACAACATTGCGGCATCGGCGACCACCAAGGCGCGCATCGGCTACACGGAAGATGCGCTGTACGTCTCATTTCGGGCGCAGGATCCCAAGCCTGGCGATATCCGCGCCCACCTGCGCGACCGCGATGCCGCTTACCGCGACGACTTCATCGGCATCATCGTCGACACCTTCGACGACCAGCGCCGCGCCTACGAGTTCTTCGTCAATCCCTTCGGCGTGCAGATGGACCTGATCAACGACCAGGCCACTGGCAACGAGGACGATTCCTGGGATGGCCTGTGGACCAGCGCCGGCCGGATCACCGATGCCGGCTATGAGGTCGAGCTGCGCGTTCCGTTCGCCACGCTGCGTTTCCGTGACGGCGAGGAAGCCAAGCGCTGGGGCCTGAGCCTGTTCCGCAGCTACCCGCGCAACGTTCGCCATCAGTTCGCCAACAACAGGGTCAGCCGCGACTCCAAGTGTTTCATCTGCACCTTCGACAAGTTCGCGGGCATGGCCGGCGTCAAGTCGGGTCGCAACCTGACCGTGGTGCCGACCATCACCATAGCGCGGCCGGAGTACCGCGACTTTGCTGGCGGCCAGTGGCGCAACGACGGGGTCAACATCGAGCCGGGCGTGGATGTGTCGTGGGCGCCAACGCCCAACCTGACCGTCAATGGCACGATAAATCCGGACTTCTCGCAGGTCGAAACCGACCAGGCCCAGCTCAATCTCAACGACAGTTTCGCGCTGTTCTTCCCGGAGAAGCGGCCGTTCTTCCTGGAGGGCGCCGACTACTTCAACACGCAGTTCAACGTGCTCTATACGCGCCAGATATCGGATCCATCGTGGGGATTGCGCATTACCGGACGCGCCACCGACGGGGCCTACGGCGCGTTCGTCGCCCAGGACACGACCACCCTGTTGCTGGTGCCCGGCGTACTGAGCTCGGGCTTTCGCCAGCTTGACCAGCCGGCCGACGTCGCGGTGGTTCGCTACCGCTACAACCTGGACGAGAACACCACGCTGGGCGTGATCGGCACCTTCCGCCACGGCGACGAGTACGCCAACGACGTGGTCGGCGTGGATGGTCGCTGGCAGAAGGGTGCGCACACGGTAACCGCGCAGGTACTGCGCAGCGAATCGGAATATCCGCTGTCGCTGGACTTCGCCGATGCCTCGCCTTCAGGCACGGCCAAGCAGGCTTTCTACAACTTCGGAAACCGTGCCTGGAGCTTCAACGCCGGACACATCGCCGTGGATCCGGGCTTTCGCGCGGACCTCGGCTTCATCGGCCAGGTGGGATACGAGAAGTCGGTGATCGGCGGCGGCCATACCTGGTACGGCAAGGAAGGGAGCAAGATCACCCGCGTGAATTTCTACAGCGACTGGGACATCACCCATCGCTTCGACGGCCAGTTGCTCGAGCGCGAGCTCGAAGCAAGCATCAACGTGCAGGGTCCGATGCAGAGCAGCGTGAACCTGTTCGGGATGACGCGCGTGCGCTTCTGGAACGACCAGATGTTCGACGAGGACAATGTCGGGTTGAATGGAAATGTGACGCCGTGGTCTGGCGTGCGGCTGGGCGCGGGCGTCAATTCCGGTCAGCGCGTGGACCTGCGGGAATCGCGCGAGGGCCGTTATCTGGCGCTGGATGTGTGGGGAGAAATCGACGTGGGCCGCGGCGTCAACATCGTTCCAAACATCAGCTGGTCGCGCTTGCGGCGCGATGGCGGTACCGCGTACACCGCGCTGGTCTTCGACACGCGATTGAGCTGGCAGCTCGATCCGCGCCAGCGCTTGCGCCTGACCATCCAGGGCAGCCATATCGAGCGCGATCTCGAGCTGTACTCGTCCACCGACGTAACCAAGGGTGGCCGAGAGTGGGGCGGCCAACTGCTGTATTCGTACAAGGTCAATCCGCATACGGCTTTCTATGGCGGCGTTTCCTACGGTGCGATTCGCGACGACCACAACCCGGACATGTTCGGCAATAGCCGGGGTGTGTTCTTGAAGTACAGTTATGGCTGGCAGCCAGGCACCTGAGCTATCGAAATGGATCCTCGTACCGAGCAAGCGATCCTGTTGATCACGACGGGCTTCAGGGAACCACTGACACTGGTCGAGCTCGCGGCGAGAGTAGGGCTGTCGCGGTTCCACCTGCATCGCCTTTTCAAGTCGGATACCCAGGAAACCCCAGCGGCCTACCTCACCCGCATCCGCCTTGACCATGCAGCGCATCTGATGATCGTGTTGCCCGATGCGCCACTGCTGCAGATCGCCATCGAAAGCGGATTCAGTTCGGCGGCGACGTTTGCGCGCGCGTTCCGGCAATATTTCCGGCAAACGGCCTCCGAGTACCGGCAGCACAAGCAACTGGTGGAGAACACCGAGGCCGCGCCGACGGCGCTTTCATTGCACCGGCTGCCTGCACGCATGCTGTGCGTCGAGCGTTGTGTCCTGGACGAGGACGCGTTGAGCCTTGCGTACCGTCGCCTGCAAGCGCGCGGCCACGAATCACGATCCGCCGCGCTCGGCGTTTTCGTCGATGCGCCGTTCCATCAGGATCGGGCCAGCTGCCGTCACTATCTGGCGCTCGAATCAGGGCAGTGCCTGGACGAAGCCAGCGCGTTTGCGCTGCCGGGTGGCCTGTACGCCCGCTTCAGAGTCTCGGGTGACCTCGATGTCTTGAGTCGGGAGATCCTGCGCTTCAAGTCCGAGCAACTCGATCCTTCGCCCTATGCCATCGGCTCGACACTGGCGTTCGAGCGGATCGAGCTGCCGGAAGATGGCCGCTTGTTCGAGTATCGCGAGAGCGAGCGCGATCTGTACATCAAGGTCCGACGCAAGCACGAGCCGGTCATCTGAAGCGGCTTTCTGCCGCCGACCGCAAGAATTGCAAAGTCACGTCCCGACGCCGGCCCTAGGCTGATCCGTAGTCATCCACTGCGAGTTCCCGCTCATGTCGCGATTCGTCCGCTACTGGTTCTACCCGCTGCTGCTGGTTGCCACCCTGGTCGCCGCCATCCTGACCATGCGTGCCGGCAGCGACCTGCAACGCGCGTTCGCCTGGTTCGCGTTTGGCCGCCTGGTCCTGTTGTTCGTGGTCGAGTGGCTGGTTCCGTTCCGCAAGGAATGGAGCATGACCTGGCGCAGTTTCCTGCGCGACCTCAAGTACGCGGTCGTACTGGGCGGCGGTGGTTTCGCGGTCAAGTTTGCAGCCGGCTGGCTGGCAATTGGCGTGGCCGACAACTCGCAGGGCGCACTCTCGCAGTGGCCGATCCTCGCCCAACTGCTGGTCCTGGCGCTGACCTACGAATTCTTCCAGTACTGGCAGCATCGTTTCAGCCACGAGGGCCGCGGAGCGCTGGGCCGCTTCCTGTGGCGCGCCCACGTGCAACACCACTTGCCGCGGCGCGTGTACCTGCTCATGCATGTGGTCAGCCATCCGATCAACTTCGCGATCGTCATGGCCGTGAATATTGGCGTGATCTACGGCCTGGGCGTGGGCAAGGACGCCGTCTTTCTGTTCAACGTGATCCTGGGCCTGCAGGGACTGGTGTCGCACTTCAACGTCCAGATCAGCGCCGGACCGATCAACTACCTATTGGTGGGCACGGAGTTGCACCGTACCCATCACAGCGCCGACCTTGCGGACGCCGGGAACTACGGCGTGTTGACGCCATTCTGGGATCTGGTGTTCGGGACGTTTCGCTATCATCCGGAGCGGGCCCCGGTGGCGCTTGGCGTCAGCGACCCGCAGCACTACCCAACGAGTAATAGGCTGCTGGCGGCGCTCGCGCTACCGTTTCGTCGCACGATGACTTACGCCAATGCCGACGAGGAGCCGTAGGCCTCTCCTGGGCATTCTTGACACCGGGCCGCCGGCCGGAAACAATGCCCCCGCATCGAATGCTCGATGTAACCCTGTTGCGCGCATGCTGGTCATCGCGCAGTCGAAACCGAGGGGTGCTGCGACGGATGCAAATCCGCCACGCTCGGTTCTCGATCCACCCTGTCAAGCGCGCCCTCCAACTCTGGAGGCGCTGCGATGTCCATCCAACCCGCTTATCGTCTTGCCCTGGCCACGTCGGCGATCATTCCGGGCATCCATCCCGATGATGCCCATCTGGCGACTTCGCTGAAACTGCTCGGCATCGAGCCGATCGCCTGCGTCTGGAACGACCCGACCATCGACTGGTCGCGCTTCGATGCCGTACTGATGCGTACCACCTGGGACTATTTCAAGCACTACGCGGCGTTCATGCAGTGGCTGGATCGACTGCCGATCCCGACCATCAACAACAAGCGGTTGCTGAAATGGAACAGCGAGAAGCGCTATCTGCTCGAACTCGAAACGCATGGCGTCGACATCATTCCCACCTGTGTCGCCACAGCGCTCGGCTTGCCCGACGCCCTGGCCGCGATGTCCGGTCGGGAGGTCGTGGTCAAGCCAACGGTAAGCGGTGCGGCGTGGCATACGCTGCGAGGCGTGGTCGGCGACGAGACGTTCGGCCGCGCGGTGGCGCAGTTGCCGCAGGAGCTGGAATTTCTCGTGCAACCGTTCGTGCCCGAGATCGTCAGCGACGGTGAGTGGTCGGTGTTGTTCTTCGATGGCCTGTACAGTCACTCGGTGATCAAGCGTCCGGTGACCGGCGACTACCGTGTGCAGGCCGATTACGGCGGCAGCGCCGAGGCCATCGAACCGGACGCGGCGATCATCGCCAGCGCGCAGCGGGCACTGGCGGCCGCGGCGGCGATCGGTCATGCCGACCATGCCTATGTGCGGGTCGACGGAGTGATGGTGGACGGGCGCTTCCTGCTGATGGAGCTGGAGATGATCGAGCCCTCGCTGCATCTGACGACGCGGCCCGATGCAGCCGAGCGTTTCGCCAGCAACCTGCGCAGGCGCCTGGACGCGCTGAGGGCGACGATGAATCCCGTCAGCATCGATCCGGCCACGGATTATCGCGGCGGCCAGCGCTTGAGCGAGCCACGCTGACGAGCCCACGCTCCCGTGGCTATTGCAGCGCGACTGCCTGCTGGCGCGCGTACTCGCGCTGCTTCATCGACAGATAGTCGGCGCGCTCCATTTCGTGCAATTGCCGCCGATACTCTTCGGTCGCATCGAACCACTGCTCGATGCGGCTGGTGAACTGGCGCCCCGGCGGCTGTGCCAGCGAGTCCAGGTAGGATTCCACGGCCAGGTAGTAGCGCATCGTGTTGCGCTCGACGGCGCCGCGCAGGCCGCGCACGTAGCCGTGCTTGCCATCGTCGGAGGCGACGCGGGTGAAGCCGACCTTGCCGCTGCCGCTCGTCGCCAGATAGCCCTGCGTTGCCAACCGGGCCGCGCCACCGAATGAATAGGAATAGCGCAGGCGCATGAAACTCTTGCCGCCGGGCAAGGGCACGGCCTGCACTTCGATGCGGTAATCGCGGCTACCCAGCGGCCCGCTTGGCGAGGTAACCTGAGCCGCCAGATAGCCTGGGCGCGCCGCCTTGAGGGCGAACGCGAACTGCAGCGCGAAGCCGTCGTCAAGGTCCTGGGCACGCTTGCGGCCGACCCGCACCGACAGACTGTCGGCGTCGACGCCGACGCCTGCGCGACAATATTTGGTGTTGAGATGCAGGATCAACACGTCGCACCAGGTACGCGGACTGGCGAACGCCTTGCTGACGACTGCGAAAGGCGAATCGATCACCGCAAAGACATCGCCACTGACCTGCCGCGGGGCCTCGTTCGACTCCAGCGCGAGCGGACGACCGAATTCGTTGTGCGCAAGCCGCGACGCCAGCTGCGCATGTCGGGCGCGCAGCTGGGTGGCATCGGGATCGGTCGCGCTGCGCACCTTCGGTCCGGCGCCGAACGCGCCGCCGGAGTTGAGTGCGGCCGCCAGAAACAAGGCGGCGATGCTGCAAATCTGCTTCATGGCGTCTGCGCCATCCATTGCTGGTGGTATTGCAGACGACTCTACGCGCGGCCTCTGAATGCGTCATAACCCCGCAGCCTGCAGACTACCGCGGAGCCCGCCGCTCGACGAGGCGGGCTCCGCCGCGACCGTTTCTGTTAGTCAGTGTGGTGACGCCCTGCCGCTGCGTTCGCGCTTGGTCGGCCCCGCGCGTGTCGCCAGGTTGTCCTGATAGTTGGGCGAGCTGAGGTCGATGATCGGCACGAAGCCACCAAAGATCATGCGCTTGCCGTCGAACGGCATCGGGTTCGTCTCCGGATTCATGCGCGGATCTTTCATCATCTTTTCCATGCCGGCGTCACGGGTTGCCTTGTCGGGCCACTCGATCCATGAAAAGACCACGGTTTCGTCGTCCTTGGCCTGCACGGCGCGCTGGAAGTCTGTCTGCTTGCCCTTCGGCACGTCGTCGCCCCAACATTCAAGCACGCGGATAGCGCCGAACTCCATGCACAATGAATCGGCTTCGTTGGCATGATCGAGAAATTTCTGCTTGTTGGCTGTCGGTACCGCGAGTACGAAGCCATCGATATAGGCCATGTCGATCTCCTGTTTGCACCCCGTCCCGGGGCAGGACAACAAGGATGGGAGCTTCGCGGTTAATGATGGATAGCCAGGTCGTGAAGAAGCGGTTAATCGTGCTTACGCGCGCGTAGTTCTCGCCGAATTCCAGCCAGCGCGGCGCTGATCCCTTCGGCATCGATCACCCCACCTGGCGTCGCAACATCATCGGCGGCGGTCGCGCCGCGGTGGATGCGTCGTTCGAGCGCTATTTCTCGTTTGCTTCCGCCTGAAGGAGATCCAATCCATGTTGCCACTCGAACTGCTGGCCCGGAGTGCTGACCTGCCATGGCTGCCGACCGCCACGCCGGGCAAGTCGCTCAAATTGTTGTGCTGCCTCGAAGACGACCGCGGCTTCGTCGAACTGCTGCGCATGGAGCCGGGCGTGCGCATGCCCTTGCACCGGCACACCGGCGAGATCCACGCATACAACCTGTCGGGAAGCAGGCAGCTGTGCACCGGTGAGATCGTCGGTCCCGGCGACTATGTCTATGAGCCGGCGGGCAATACCGATTCGTGGCAGGCGGTGGGCGCGGAGCCGATGGTCGCCTTCATCGTGGTGATGGGCGCGGTGGAATTCCTCGGCGCGGACGGAGCGGTGCTCAGCACGGCGTCGGCGGATTCGATGCGCAGGCAGTACACCACGCGGGACGCGGATAACCCGGTGCTGAAGTGAGGGTCGAGCCACGCGGGGAATCGCGCGAGCTTGGATTACGCCAGGGCGTAGGCGATGTAGGCCGTGTAGCCGCCAAGCAGGGCGGCGCCCTCCCAACGATTGAGCACACGCCCGCGCCACATCAGCGGGTAAACGATCACGGCGCTTGCGATCAAGGTGCCCAGGTCGATGAGTCGCAAGCCGGCGCTCGACACCGGCTTGATCATGGCAACCACGGCCAGGATCAACAGGATGTTCAGGATGTTCGATCCCAAGACGTTGCCAAAGGCCACGTCGGCATCGTCGCGCAGCGCGGCAACCACGGAGGTCGCGAGCTCCGGCAGGCTGGTGCCGATCGCGATCACCGTGAGGCCGATGACTATCTGGCTCATGCCCAACGCCTGCGCAATGACGACTGCACCCGAGACCAGGACGTTGGCGCCAATCAGCAAGCCGATGAACCCGGCCGCCACCAGCATCACCGATCGAGCCCTGGTCGACTGCGGCTTCGGAAGCGCCTCGGCGAACTCTGCGGCCACCGTGGCGTTGCGCTGCCGTTGTGCCGCGCGATAGATCAAGGTGGTGTAGGCGACCGAGCCGATCGCCAGGGCCGCGCCTTCGACACGGCCGAGTTCGCCATCAAGGAGAAACACGGCCAGCAGCAGGGTAATCCCGATCATGACCGGCACTTCCCGATGCAGCAGGGTGGAACGAACCTTCAGCGGCCGCACGAGCGCGGCCAGGCCAAGGATCAACGCGACGTTGCTGATGTTCGAGCCGACGATGTTGCCCAGCGCCAGATCGCTGTTGCCGCTGAGCGCCGCCTGCAGGCTGACGAACATCTCCGGACTGCCAGTACCGAACGCAACGACGGTCAGGCCGATCACCAGCGGCGTGACGCCCATGCGCAGGGCGAGGCTGCTGCTGCCGCGTACCAGGCCCTCGGCTCCGGCAGCAAGCAGGACCAGTCCGACAAGAATTGACAGCGACGCCAGGATCATCGACGGTCACCGACCGGAGAAATTCCCGGCAGCTTAATGGCTCGCACGCGATGCCCGGAGCAACCGTTCAACCAGCTTTCGCCTTGCGCGCCGGTTTCTTCTTCGCCCCGCGCTTCTCCGCCGCTTGCACGCTATGCGCGTTCAAGATCGCCTTGACCAATCCCGGGAAACGTTGCTCGATCTCCGCGCAACGGGTGGTGTTGTACAACTCCACGCCTTTGCGCTCGCTACGGATCAGGCCCGCTTCGCGCAGCGCCCGGAAGTGCTGCGACAGCGTGGATTTCGGAATGTCCCGATCGCTCATCTGCAGGAAGCTGGAGCAGATGGTGGGGCAGGCCGAACCGGCCAGCTGGGCGTAGATGCCGACGCGCACTGGATCGGACAGGGCGTGCAGGACGCCCTCGACCGTGATGTCTTCGATAGCCGGGTGAACCAGGGGCCTCATGCGGCTGATTCTAGCAGCCCTTGACATATGGTTCTATAGTCCATAAGTTGCGAACTATGGGACTAAGGTGCTTTCCGCAACCACCCAGGATGAAGGAATTGACATGAGCAAGCTCAAAGGAAAAGTTGCAGTGGTGACCGGCGCATCCAAGGGCATTGGCGCGGCCATCGCCACGGCCCTGGCCGCCGAAGGCGCGTCGGTGGTCGTCAACTACGCCTCCAGCAAGGCAGGCGCCGATGCGGTGGTGGCCAATATCAAGGCCGCGGGCGGCAAGGCGGTGGCGGTGCACGGCGATGTCTCGAAGTCTGCCGATGCGCAAGCGTTGGTGGACGCGGCGGTCAAGCAATTCGGCGGACTGGATATCCTGGTCAACAACTCGGGTGTCTACGGGTTTGCACCGCTGGAGGACATCACGGAAGCTGACTTCCACCGGCATTTCAACATCAATGTGCTCGGCCTGTTGCTGACCACGCAAGCGGCGGTCCCGCACTTGGGTGAAGGCTCGAGCATCATCAATATCGGCTCGGTGGTGACCCGCACAACGCCGCCGGGCAGCGCGGTCTACACCGCCACCAAGGGCGCCGTGGATGCGATCACCGGCGTGCTGTCACGAGAACTGGGCACGCGCAAGATTCGCGTCAACGCGCTGAATCCGGGCATGATCGAAACCGAGGGCGCCCATTCGGCGGGATTCATCGGCTCGGATTTCGAGACCGGCGTGGTTGCCCAGACGCCGCTGGGCCGCATCGGCCAGCCGACGGATATTGCGTCGATCGCCGTGTTCCTGGCGTCGAATGATTCGTCATGGTTGACCGGCGAGCAGCTGCTGGCAGGCGGTGGAGTACGCTGAGCGAAATGAGAACGACGCAGCGCATTCCCGTTCGTGGCAGCGTTGCGTCGACTTCCAAGAATTGAAACACCTGGAGAAGTGCTGATGCGCGCTGCTGTCTACTCAAAGACGGGTCCCGCGAAAGAGGTCCTGTCCATCGTCGACCTGCCCCGACCCGAGCCGGGGCAAGGCGAGGTCCGTGTCCGTATCGCCTGGTCAGGCGTAAACCCATCCGATACCAAGTCTCGCGCGGGGACGCGTTCTCCCGTGTTGCCGTTTGCGCAGATCTCACCGCACAGCGATGGTGCGGGCGTCATCGACGCCGTCGGGCCCGGCGTGTCCAAAGACCGGATCGGGCAAAACGTCTGGCTCTGGAACGCGGCCTGGGGCAGGGCGCAGGGAACGGCGGCGGAATGGGTGGTGCTACCAGAGCAGCAGGCGGTGCTGCTTCCAGCAAATGTGGATCTGGCGGTGGGAGCACTGCTGGGCATTCCGGCCTTGACCGCATACCACGCAGTCGGCCTGGGATCTGGCGTGGCCGGCAAGCGCATCCTCGTGGCCGGCGGCGCCGGCGCGGTCGGCCACTACGCCGTACAGATGGCGAAGCTCGCCGGCGCGCGGCAAGTCATTGCCACGGTCAGCTCGGAGGCCAAAGGGAAACTTGCCAGCGCCGCCGGAGCCGATCTTGTGCTGAACTACCGCGAAGGAAACCTGGCGCAGCGCGTGCTGGAGGCCACCGACGGTTTGGGCGTCGACCGGATTATCGAGGTGGACTTCGCCGCCAACGTCGCGGTCGATTTCGCCATGATTGCCGTCGGCGGCGACGTCGTGGTCTATGGAAGTGGCCAGCCCGACATTGCCGTGCCATTCGTTCCCGCCATTCTGAAAAACGTCAACATCGCCTTCTTCATCGTCTACAACTTGTCGCCGGAAGATCGCAAGCGCGCGATCGTGGGGCTGACGGCGCTGCTTGAACACGGGGCACTGCAACACAATATCGCGGCGCGGCTGCCGCTGGCGCGCATTGCCGAGGCGCATGAAATGGTGGAGTCGGGAAGCGCCACCGGCAACGTGGTAGTTGAGGTTCAGCCCTTACTTCCCTGATGGCGTTGAAAAACGCGATGACCGGATGACCGAGATTCCGTGACAATGATGCCGCCAACGGGCGCATGAAACGGAGCTTCGAGATGACGTCGGCCAAGCCCTTGCCGGACCACCTGTACCGGGCGCTCGTCGCGCGCGGCGGAACGCGACGATTTCCCGCCCGGGCGGTGCTGGTCAGCGAAGACGATCGCAGCGATACGCTGTACATCATCATCAGCGGCAGGATAAAGGCCTACGGCGCGGCCCCGGACGGACGGGAAGTCGTGTACGGCACCCAGGGTCCTCGCGAGATCTTCGGCGAGATCAGCCTGGATGGCGGCCCACGGTCGGCCTCGGTAATGACGCTCGAGCCGACCACTTGCCTGGTGCTATCCGGCGCGCAGATCAATGCGCTGATGGTCGAATATCCGGAGTTTGCCAGCTACCTGGTGCACAAGCTGATCGGCATGGTGCGCTCAGCGACGACCAACGTGAAGAGCCTGGCGCTGGGCGATGTCTACCATCGGTTGACCGGACTGCTGGAATCGATGGATTGCATAGAGGTCGATGGACGCAGGGTGGTGACCGAAAGACTGACCCAGCAGGGCATTGCCGATCGCATCGGCTGCTCACGGGAAATGGTAAGTCGCATCCTCAAGCAGCTCAGTGAAGACGGCTACCTCGCCATGACCGACCATCGCATCGTGCTGCTGCGAAAATTGCCGACGGAGTAGCTGCTTCGCCGGCGGATTCCAGCGGGCCACCTCATCCGCGGACGTGAATATGTCACAGCACGGCTGTGCGCTTTGCCGCTGCGCGAGAAATACGATGGTTCCAGAGTCCCTCCATGCCGGCAGGTGCCGGCATCGCCGATTTCATCGGCCGACCTGCACAGTCATCCAAGGAGAGACCATGTCAACTCTATCTGCACGACCAACAACAACTTTGTCTTCCCGCGTTGCCGCCATTGCCGCGCTCAACATTCCGCAACCCAGTGCCGCCGTCGTCCAGGCCATGAAATCCGTGCGCAGGGTCCAGGCGGTAGCCGACGGCAGCGCCCAGGCCGATGTGGATGGCGGCAGCCTGGTGGCGTTCACGGCGGGTGTCAGTGCCGATCACACCAGCGCCGCGCTCAACAGCACGCTGCTTGCGGCGATGAATTCGGACACGCTGTTCAATCGCAACGATGCCACGCAAGTCATGAGCTGGTATCAGAACTACGTCAAGGTCTTGCAGATCTGCGGTTGGGACAGCCAGGCTTTCGGGTTCCAGAATTACCAGGCCTCGGGTTCATCGTTCTCGATCAACAATGCAATCATCGAAATCGTCACGGCCGCGGCGACCGGGCCGGAAGTGGCGGTGGTGGAAGCCGCGCTCAACGCGCTGAAGAACCTGGGAACGGACGACCCCTGGTACAAAGTGTGGGACAGCCACACCCACAGCACCAACGGCGGGAACTTCCAGATAGTTCCGACCAGCGATAGCAACGGGGCACGCAACACCTTGGTGATGGGCTGCTCGGCATTCGCTTTCCAAACCTCGGAAACGACCACTGAGTTCCTCTGGACCGATTACAGCAGTTCCAGCGTGCAGCTGCAGTACGGCACGCAGACGATGACGCTGGACGAGGATGTCTGGGATCAGGTGAGCACCGCCGTCATTACCAAGCTGGGCAGCAACGCGTCGACGCAGATCGGCAACCTGGGTATCTGATTCGCGATCGCCATGCCCGGCGTTCCGGCGTGCGGGCATGACTGGCGCAAGGTTCGAGGAGGACACATGATCAACACCGATATCGTAAACATGCTGCTGATCGATCGCACGAGAATCGTCGAGGCGATCACGACGGGCGCGGCCTGGGAAATCTGGGCACAGGTCGAAATGGTGGTGCTATTCCGACTGCGCGGCGTCAATGTCGCCCGCGAATTGCCCTACCCGCCGCCGAACGCGGGGTGGAGCCTGGACCTGATGGCGCAGGACGCTGCCGGCCAGTACGCAATCGAACTGAAAGTCGAGAGCGCGACCAATGCCGGCGCGGCGTTGCTGGCCGCCGCACAACAGGACATGGTCAAGATCCAGAACTACCCCGCACCGGTGCCTGGGGCCCGTTGGGTCGTGGCGATCGCCTACAGCGGCGTGGCAAGGAACGCGCTGAATGGTTTCGCGGCGGCGCCCGGCAATAACGCGATCTATCAGGAGGCGGATAACGTTGGCGTGATGGTGGCTGCGCGTTGAGGTGGGGTGGTGCGCGTTGAGGTGGGGTGGTGCGCGCGCGGCGCCGTCGGGGGTTCGGGGTGTGGAAGGTTCGCGGCTGAAGCCGCTCCTACCGTTGGGGTGGGGAAGGATCGCGGCTGAAGCCGCTCCTACGGTTGGGGTGTGGAAGGGTCGCGGCTGAAGCCGCTCCTACGGTTGGGGTGGGAGCGGGGTTGTGGGGTCAGTGGCTGAAGACGGTGCCGCCGTAGCCTTTGAGTTTTATGTCGAGGTTGCCGGTGCGCGGATCGCCTTCGATGGCGATGGAGGCTGGGCCCATCTTCGCCTCGCCCATGAGTTTCGCGGCATCGCCACCGACCAGGTTGTAGCTCACGCCTGGCTTGATTTCGACCGAGCTGAAACCGCTTTCCGGGCTCCAGGATCCGCGCGTGGTAGTGCCGATGCCGACGCCGCCGACGCTGGTGCTGGCTTTGAAACGGTAATCCACGTTGCCCTTGCCATCCACGGTCATGTCCAATCGTCCCCAGGGCGTGAACAACGAAAACCCGCTATTGAGTCCGGGGATCAGGATGCCGAACTCGGGAATCTGTTCGCTGCAGTCGAATCCGTTCGCGTACGGCTTGCCCGCATCACAGGCCATCTGCGCACTTGATTGTTCCATCTCGCAGGTGACGAAATTTATCTGCCCGATGATGCTCTTCGGACACTTGGCCTTGCACTCGAAATCGACCTTGCAGGCTGGACCGGCCTTCTTGAACTCGTCCATCACGGCCGCCGGCATGCGCAGCCCGGTGCTCATCAGCGCGCCATTGAACGGGCCGCGCGCCCGCGATTTTTCCAGCGCCTGCCTGGCGCCGGCGTTATCCGACTGCGCCGCCAGGGCTTCGGCGAGGTGCGCCCAGGCCGTGGCCGACTTGGCATCGAGCGCTACTGATTTCTTCAACGCATCCACTGCCGCTTGCAAGGTGGCGGCATCGGCGCTCGAACGCCATCGTTCCAGCTGCGCAAAGCCCAGGTTGCTTTGATAGACGGCATTGTCTGGCTTCAGGGTGACTGCCTGTTCAAGACTCTCCTTGGCCAGTGTCAGCAAGGGCTCGCTGGTTGGCTTTTTCAGCAGCGCTTTCTCATGCAGGCCCAGGCCGAAATTGTTCAGGTAGGCATCGTTCCCCGGTTCGGCCTGCACACCAAGTCCATACAGCCAGGTCGCCAGCTCCAGGTTCTGTCCCAGGAAAGCAATCAGGCCCAGTCCCGCGTGCGGCGATTCGCCGCCCTCGGCGAGGACGGCGGTGTAGCGCTTGGTTTGTTCGTCGCCAAGCTCAGTGGCGAGTTGGTCGACGACGTCCTGCACCCGGCCATTGAAATCGGCCGGAGCGGTAGCGACGGTTGGCGCTGCAGATGCCGCTGCCGCCGACATGGCTGCAGCAGCCGCGCTTGCCGGCGCGGTGGCCGCGGGCGGTTGCGCTGGATCGGCATTGCTCCCGCAGGATGCCGCCGACAGACACAGTGTCACAGAAATCACGAACAGCAGGCGATTCGAAATCCGTTCCATGACGTTCCCCTATTGATCGCAGCGACTGCAATTCATCGCAGCGCCAGCGCGGGACGAGCAGGCATGGTTGTCGAGTTCCCCCTCGACACCCCGCGCGTGGATGCTAGACCCTGGTTTGACGGCGGGTCAACTGCGGTCGGTCGGGTCGCCGCATCGCGCTGGCGTCGGCGCGCTGTGGACTACGACCCGGGCAGACGAGGTGCCTGCGCAGCAAGCTAAATTGACGGGTAGCGCCTTGAACCGCGGCTAAACCAAGCCGACCGTGCGATGAACGTTCATCGCACGGTCGGCCGGTAGTCAGGCTGCTATCGCCCCGCCGCGCAGGGGCTTGTCCATCTCGATCTGAGCAACGCTGCTCGTTATCGGTTCGTGTCGTCGAGCCACGACTTCCAGGCGAGCCGGGCGTGCGGGTGTCGGCCTCGGCAATGGATCCCGATACCGGTTGAGCCGGCTGGCCATGAATTGGCGACCTTTCTCCGCACGCGTATAGAAGTCCAGCGGATCGGCTGCAATCAGCTCGGCGATGCGAGTGTAGTACTCAGCCCGCCGATCAATGCTTGTGCTGGCGTAAGTCATCTGTCGATCCTTCGCTCATTGCGCCTGGATTGGCGTGAGCCAACCTTACGGAATCGTTACTAACCGAAAGCTTAACTTCGCAAATTCTTCATGTGCTCCATTCAGTTGCACGACAGGTGCCGTTAAAGCTGTACGGACATTCAGCTAGCCAGTCTGCGTATAGGCAACGCCTTCAATCTGGCGAGCCGATCAATTCGCTGGTGCGTTGCGCCATGGTCTTTTCGGAATCCTCATCGAAGGTCAGATCGAGTTTCCAAACGCCCTTGTTCTTGATGAGATGCGCCATTCCCCGGAATGTCAGGGTTTCACCTTTGACCGTAATCCTGGCCGAGGTGGGGATGGCTGCCCTGTTACCGGTGATGACCGGCTCGCCGATCATGATTGCCGAGATACTTGCCAGGATGGCATCGGAGACTGCTTTTTCTTCGGGAGTCTTGAAACCGCTGTCATAACCCGCGCGCACGTCGCGGGCGAAATCATCCGCCGTGGTCAGCGTGCTCTGGCCTTTCGCGGTGAAGGCGAGCAAATGGAACAAAGCCCGATAATCCTGATCACGCAAGGCCTGATAAATCTTCAGTGCCTGGGCGGCGGGAGTCGCCGTCGCATCGCCGGCGGCCTGAGCGACGGCGGGCGAGGCGAGCAGGCAGACGACCATGCCCATGGCCAGCAGCAAGCGATGAAACATGGCCCGACGGGCCGCGGCAAGCAACATTCCGTACATGGCGTTTCCCCGTGTCTGGCCGCCCCGGTGCGCAACGGGCTGGCTGGTGCTGGCATGTTGCCATGTTTTTTGGGGCGACGAGAAATCGCCAGAAATCACCGGGGCAGACCGTGATGGCACTGGGCTCATTGGGGCCTTAAAAACAAGAACCCGGGCAGGCCCGGGTTCTTGTCTTGGACAAGGAAGCGGTACGTATCGGTCAGATTCGACCCATCAGCAACAAGACGATGATGATGATTACCACCAGGCCCAGACCGCCGCTGGGGCCGTAGCCCCAATTCTTGCTATGCGGCCAGCTCGGTATCGCGCCGATCAACAGCACGATCAGAATAATTAGAAGAATGGTGCCCATCGGTGTTTCTCCTGGTGCGGTCGTTGTTACTGTTGCTCGGGCTCAGGGGTTGCTGGTTCGACGATGACCGTGGTGCCGTCGCCGGTCGCGCCGGTGGCGCCGGTATCGCCGGTCTGTCCGGTGTCGCCAGTGTCGCCAGTGTTGCCAGTGTTGCCGGTATTACCCTGGTCGCCAGCCTCGCCTTGCGGACCGGCGGGCCCTGGCACGACGACGGTCGGACCGGGAGTGGCGGTGGGAGCAGGTTGCTGACACGCAGTCAGGCCGAACGCAGCAGCGATCGCCGCTACAACTATCAAACGGTTCATGGAGGATCCTTGATGAGGGGGAGAATCTCGTCGCTTCGGCGTTTCGCACCTTCTGTCGACGATGCACGACCAGCATCGTGCTGGTGCTGATGAAGCTTGGGGCTGCCGCCGGTGTGCATCGGTGCGCCAGCGTACATAGAGAAATCTGCGCTCCCGGGCGGTTAAGTTTGGCCGGGTTTTGTGCCATTCTCATTGCCCACCGCGCGGGGCGGGCCAACAGGGAGACAGGCATGACATTGGCGAACGATAAGCTGGGCAAGCTGGTGTTGCGAGTGGCGCTGGGCGTGGTCGTGCTGTTGCACGGCATAGCGAAGTTGCAACACGGGGTCGCCGGCATCACCGACATGGTCGCTGCCCACGGATTGCCGGCCCAACTCGGCTACGCAGTATTCGTCGGCGAAATCCTTGCGCCGCTCCTGGTGATCATGGGGCTGTACGCGCGCCTGGGTGGACTGCTCATCGCGATAAATATGGCGGTCGCGATCTACCTGGTGCATGCCAGGGAAGTCTTCGCGCTTGGCCCGCAGGGAGGCTGGGCCATCGAGCTGCAGGCGATGCTGTTGTTCACGGCAATCGCGGTGATGTTGCTCGGGCCGGGCAAGCCAGGCTTCAACGACAAATAGTGCGTGCAGGCGCTGGTGCCACCCTTCGGTCAAGACGGCCGGCTCACGGCAGGGCGCGGATCTCCACCCAGTCGACGTCCATGTAGTAACTGAGGTTCTTGCGCGGATTCTTCGCCGGCTTGAGGCTGCCGTCGTAGGCGCTGGTCCAGCTGGCAGCAGGCGCCCAGAAATTAATGCGGAACGGCGAGGCGAGGTCGGGCTGGGCAAGCGCGGAACTGAATAGCAGGTTGCCGTCCAGCCACCACTCGGTGCGATCCGGCAGCCAGCGGATGAGGTAGGTGTGGAAGCTGTTGACGTTCAGTTGGTTGACGAACACCGAACGCGACGACTGGTGGATGTCGTCGCCGTAGGCCGGGTTGGATTCGTCCCAATCGTTCCAGGTGGTCAGCAGCAACGGCGCGCCGCCGACCGAAGTGTTCACCTGCTTGCTCAGGATTTCGATGTCGATCTCGTCCGATAGGCCGTTCTGGTACGCGTAGGTGAACATCGCTGAAACCAATCCGCCCGGCAGGTAGTTCAAGCGCACGCGTGCTTCGAACTCCACGCCGTTGCCGCGAAGAAAGGTGTCGCGCGTGTAGATTTCGGTGCCGGTGAGCCGGTAAGTATCGAAGCGCAATTGCGCCATGCCACCGGCAACCTCGGGCACATTGCCCAGTTGCGTGCGGCCCAGCTTCCAGGTGCCGACGGCCCAGCGCGTGGTGTCGAGTTGGCTGCTGTTGAAGTCGTCGCGAAACACCACCGTGCCGGCGGCATGGACCGGGTTGGCGACCAGGGCGAGGCCGGCGAGAAGCGCGAGCCGGCTGATTGGAATGAGTCTCATGGTGGGACTCCCGGGGGGCGGATGTCCCGACGGAGCATAGCTGGAATTGGCGGCCGCTTCACCGGCCCGCGGAAGATTTGTCGGTCCTCGTACGCCAACCGGTCACATCTGCCGAAAGTGGTGCAGGTAACTCCGGCTGACCGGCAATACTTCGCTGCGGCCTCTCAGGTGGATGCTGGCAGTTTCGTTGTCGCCGCGCGTGACGTGGCTGATGGCACGAAGATTCACCGCCACCGAGCGGTGCACTTGCACGAAGTGCGTGCCGTCGAGTTGGGCGACCAGATCTTTCAGTGGCGTCCGTATCAGGGCCTCGCCGCCGATGCAGTCGACTCGGTCAGCTGGCAGTCGGGTTGACGCTGAACTGGTTCATTTTCCTGAGGGGGCGTCGTCGCCAGCGTTATCATTGCCGACGCGCCGGCGCGGGTCCACGATGCGCGAGTGACTTCAGGGAGGATGATCATGAAGACCATGACGTTGATGCTCGCCGCGATGTTGATTTGCGCCGCGACGCACGCCGCCGAAGTGAAGTATTACGACGTGCCAAAGGGCGCGCGGCCGCACGACGTGGCGCCGGATCCGAAACCCGGTGGCCCGGTCTGGTACACGGCGCAGGGCCAGGGCGCCCTGGGCCGGCTCGATCCGCGCACAGGCACGGTTGAACAGATCCCGCTAGGTGCGGGTTCATCGCCGCACGGCGTGATCATCGGGCCGGACGGCGCGCCGTGGATCACCGATAGCGGCTTGAACGCCATCGTTCGCGTCGATCCGGCAACGCGCGAGGTGAAACGGTTTCCGCTGCCGGTCAAGAGCTACGCGAATCTCAACACGGCCACCTTCGACAAGGCCGGCCGACTGTGGTTTACCGGCCAAGCCGGCTACTACGGCCGGCTTGATCCGGCCAACGGCAAGGTCGACGCCTGGCAGTCGCCGCACGGTCGCGGGCCCTACGGCATCGCAACGACACCGGCGGGCGCTGTTTATTACGCGTCGCTGGCCGGTAATCATATTGCGCGCATTGATCTGGCCACCGGCAAGGCAACGCCGATCGCACCGCCGACCAGCGGGCAGGGCGCGCGGCGAGTGTGGAGCGATTCGGCCGGGCGCATCTGGGTGAGCGAATTCAATTCCGGGCAGGTTAGCCGCTACGACCCACGACTCGCCGCCGCCGGAAAGAATGCCTGGCGCGCGTGGAAGCTGCCAGGCAACGGCCCGCGCGTGTATTCGGTATGGGTGGATGAGAAGGACAAAGTCTGGCTGACCGACTTTTCCGCCAATGCGATCGTCCGCTTCGATCCGGTTAGTGAAACGTTCGAAAGTTTTCCCAGCACCACCCGAGCTGCCGGTGTACGCCAGATGCTTGGTCGCGCCGGCGAGGCCTGGGGCGCCGAATCGGGCGCCGATCGCCTGGTGATGGTGAAGCACTGAACCGTCATCCGCGCGCGCCTGGCTGGGGCGCGCGCAGCGTGGAAAGCGGCAGGGCTCGGCGCTACTTGCCCCTCGATCCGGCGGCCGCGCCCGCTTCAAAACCACTGCGTATCGCCAGGCACCGCGCATCCTCTTCGTGTCGCGACAGCAGCGCGCGGCGCGTTCCCGGGGACACGGTAGTCAGCGATTTCACGGCCTGCTCGAGTCGCGCGACGCTGGCCGTGCTGCAGGCGGCAGGAATCAGGCTGCCGGCATAAGTGCGCATGAAGATGGGATCGGCCGCCTTGTCGATCGCGACGAGCGTCTGCAGTCGTTGTCCCGCAGTTGCCTCGGCGAGCGCTTCCTGGCCCGATGGATACAGGCTGCGTATCGCCACCCGCAAACGGGAGTAGGGTTCAGAGCCATCGAGCTTCTGGATCTTTGCCAGCCAAGTCGACTTCACCGCCGCGTCGGGCCGGATCGCCATGGCGCCCAGTGCGGCGAGCTGTCCGCTCTCGCTTTTGTCGCGCGCCAGTTCCTGCGTCGCCAGCGTGTCGGCGCCGACCACGCCGTAGCGGTTGAGTTGTCGGATCAGCGCCCAGCGCAGATCCTGATCGATTTCAACGCCGCCGGCGTCGATGCGGCCAGCCAATATTTCGCCAAGCGTTTTCAGCGCGGCGTCGCTGCTGGCCACATCGATGTAGGTCCACAACCAGGCGCTCGCGCGATCGCGGTCCGAGCGGCTGGCCGTCAGGCCGGCCCATAGCACGTGTTCCATGCGCGCAGACACAGCTTTGTCGTAGTCCGTCTCGTGGCCGAAGACCCTGAGGTATTCCTTGGCGGTAGTCACGTAAGCCAAGGCTTGCCCGAGCAGCGTGTAGTCGCGCTCGGCGGGCAGGTTGGCCAGCACGGTCTCGATGAAATCGTCCAGGCCGAGGCGGCGGTCGCGCAGTCCGTCCGAAAGACTTTGCCAAACCATCGAGCGCAACATCGGATCGCCGATTCCGGCCAGATGGGTGCGCGCGGTATTGAACGAAACCGGATCGAGCACGACCTTGGCGAAGCCCCAGTCCTGATAATTCGGATAGACCAGGTCGGGACAGGTTTCGCCGATCAGCGCCGGCACCTCGGTGCTGCCGCCCGCGTACGTCACTGCCTGTTGTCCGGAGAGTTTGAGTTGGTCGCCAGCAAGAGTGAACAGTCCCACTTGCACCAGTTGCTCGCGCAGGGTCGGATACGCGGCGTTGGCCGCCGACTGCTGCAGGCGGAAGCGATTGATCTTGCCGTTGGCGCAAGCGAAATCCACGCTCAAGGTATTCAAGCCCGGCTGGTAGAGCGACTGTTGCGCCCAGGGACGCAGGTCGCGTCCGGAGGCGACCGACAGCGCTGCGATGAAATCGTCCAGCGTGGCGTTGCGATAGGCGTGCCGCGTCAGGTAGTCGTGCACGCCACGGCGAAAGGTCTGTTCACCGATCAGCTTGCGCAGTTGGTGCAGGCTCGCGGCGCCCTTGCTGTAGGTGATCGCATCGATATTGTCGAAGGCGTTGGCGGTGGTCGCCACCGGCACTTCGATCGGGTGCGTGGTGATGCTCTCATCGGTGCGATACGCGCCCTGCTTGCTGCGGTAGAACGCCAGCCACGGATCGCCGAATTCGTTCGAATCGGCACTGCCCAGCCTGGCCATGTAGGAGGCAAAACTCTCGTTGAGCCACAGCCCGTTCCACCAACGCATGGTGACCAGGTCGCCGAACCACTGGTGCGCCATCTCGTGCAGGATGACCGAGGCCAGGTCCTGCCGTTGATCGGCGGTCATGGCGCTGGCGGAAAGAAAACTGCGCTCGGCAAAGGTCACCGCCGCGGCGTTCTCCATTGCGCCGTAGATGAACTGCGGCACCAGCACCTGGTCGTATTTCGCAAACGGATACGGGATACCGAAGTAATCGTCGAAAAAGACCAGTCCCTGCCGGGTGTAACGAAACCAGTCCGCCGGGGAAACCTGCGCGGCCACCGATTGGCGCGCGAACAGTCGCATCGGGTACTTGCCGCTGGTGTCTTCCCACACGCGGTAGGGGCCGGCATGCATGGAGAAGTTGTAGGGGCTCAGCTTTGGCGTGGCCGGAAAGGTCCAGCGGCGAACGGCGCCCAGCTCTTCCACCGATGTTTCGCGGGTGGCTGAAATGACGTGCCAGTCCTTCGGCGCCGACACCGTCAACCTGAAGGTCGCCTTGAGGTCGGGCTGGTCGAAGACCGCGAACATCTGGTGCGCCGCGGCCGGCTCGAAGTGGGAATACAGGTAGACGCGGCCGTCGACCGGATCCTGGAAGCGATGCAGTCCTTCGCCGTTGCTGTTGTGGTCGCGCTCGTAGGCAACGCTGACGGTGTTGTGGCCGACCCGCAGATCGCTTGCGGCCAACGTGATGAACCATTGGTTGTAATGCGGTGCGACCGGCTTCCCGTTCACCACCAGCGCGCTGATCCTTGCCTTGTCCAGATCCAGGGTCAGTGGCGCGCGCGTATCGGCCAGCTCGAAGTCGATCTTCGTCGTGCCCTTGAACACCGGCTCGCCAGTCAGGGTGAAGTCGAGCTCATAGCCGACCTGCGACACGCGCGCCGAGCGCTCGGCCGCATCCTGCTGACTCAGGTATTGATTCTCGGCGCGGGCTGCCGCGGCGGCGGCAGCTTCCGCGGGCGCGGCGGTGAGCCCAAGGAACAGAATCGCGAGGACAGCAGAAGACATCGGCAGCATCGGCGTGACCAGTTGGATTGGATGGCAGGGATTGTTTCAGGATTCGCCAAGCTCGCCCGGCACTTCCGGCTCGGCGGCAGGCGCGTCGACATCGCGCAGCTTCTTGTCACGCCGGCGACCGATCGTATTGTCGATCGCGCGAAGCATCTTGGCCGCCGCGCCAACTACGGCCTGGTCCAGGGTGCCGGATTGTTCCGAGACAACGACCGGCTCGAAGCCTTCTACACGCGCTTCCATCACGCAGCGCTTGTCGCTCTGGCCGCTCCTGCCGCCGCTTTCGATACTCAGGTGCACTTCCACCCGCGTGATATGTTCGGCGACGCGGCCCAGTTCCTTGTCCACCACCCCGGAAAGCCGCGCAGCCAGGGCTTCGCGTCCCTGGATATTGTGGTCAGTGTTGATCTTGATTTGCATGCTGGTTCTCCCTGCTGTCTTTGCAATTGCGTTGTGCTGATAGTAAACCCAAGCACGTGAACCCCGGGGCCGGCCGGAACCGCCCTCCGGCGCTGGTACGGATGCCGAGCTGCCCGCCCCACGGGTTTCACCGGGTTCAGGCGCGACAGTGGAAACTGAGCAGCGAATACCACACAACAGGAGAATCGATCGTGAAACCGAGCATTGTTTCCGTGCGGCCGGCGCTGCTGGCCGGCGTCCTGGCCATGGCCGCGTGCGGCTTTGCGGCGGCCTCTAATCGCTATGTGGGGGACATCAACTGCAAGATGGACTATTCCATCACCGGCTGGTCGGCCATCTACAAACACTCCAGTGGCACCGGTACGGTGCACTGCGACAACGGCCAGACCATGCGGGTGAAGATCAAGGCCAAGGGGGTCGGCCTGACCGCGGGCAAGTGGCGCATCGATAACGGCAACGGCCGCTTCAGCGGCGTACACAACATCGCCGAAGTGCTTGGCAAGTACGCACACGGTGAAGCCAGCGCCGGTGTGGTCAAGTCGGTGTCCTCGCAGATCGTGACCAAGGGCAATGTCTCGCTGGCCTTGGCCGGCCATGGCGAAGGCGTCAACCTGGGCGTGGACATCGGCCAGTTGACGATCAGCCGCGCACCTTGAGCACTGAAGGGCCAAGGCCGGAGTCCGAGATGCGAGCGCCCGTTGGCTGGGTCGGTCATCGGGTTGAAAAACGGGAGTCGGCACGGTAGCGCGCTCGTACAATTTCGCTCACAACCGTCGCCACGAGTGCTGGCCGCTGTACAGCAATGCTAGACAAACCAATCGGATTGGATGCGCTGGCCGGGCCGGTGGCGGTGTTTCGTTCTCCATCGCAAAGGGAGAAAGGTCATGGTCCGAAAGAGTGCGAAGCCGAAGGTGCCAATGGCAAAGGCTGGCCGACCGGTCATGGACAAAGCCGTGCTCGGCCGCTGGGACAAGGCGCTGGCGGCGCTCGGCCGGCTGCGACAAAAAGCGCTCAGGCAATCCTTGCACTCGCAGCGGATACAACTTGCGCAGCAGGCCTGGCAACTCGCCGGCCCCCTTTACGATGAATTGCAGCCGGCTGCCGCCGAGAACGAGGCGGCGCAGGGGCTGCTGGAAGGTCTGGACAAGGCGTTGATGGGCGTGCTCGACGACCCGTTCGCGGGCCGCCCCCTTGTTGACGAACAACCGCGCGGGCGGCCGCGGCGTGGCGATGCGCATCCCTGTTGCCTGACGCTGATCCGCTTTCGCAACCTGCTCGCAGTTCCGGCGCGCGTCACCGCGAGCGGTGCGCTTGGCACCACGGCAAGTCGGGTTTTCGGCCCGGGCGAACGCCGGGCATTGCGGCGTACCGAACAGCGCGAGGACCAGGACGATGACGCCGCCGACGGCGCTGGCGGCGGCGGTATCACGATTCCTGGCGGGCTCGGCCGCTGCGTGACGGTCAAGGTCGAAATTCAGAACGAACTCGGCGAGTGGGTCGAAATCATGTCGCGCGAAGTGTGCTGCGACACGCACGCCGTGGGCGACATACTTCGCACCACGCCACCGCCACCGCCGCCCGGCGCCACCACGCGCGAGCGCGAGAGCCCGGTGCTGGAAATCATCGACCTGGTGGCGGAGCGGCCCTGTCCAGAAGGACGCGCGCAATTGGCGCCGAACGGAGGGTGGGGGCACGAGTTTCGCGAGTCGCCCAGCCTGGATGTCCCCGGCAAGGGGCATTTTATCGGCGCGCATGTTTTCCTCTTGTACGTGCCGCCGGCCGAGTGCCGGCAGTTCTGCTTTATCCAGGCCGTGAAGCGGACCGTGAAATTGGACGGCCGCGATATCGCCAGTCGCGACTGGCGCCTGGATCTGTTGCCCGGCCAGGCACGCCGGCCGGGCTGCTACGCGTATCAGCGCGATCGTCCGGAAGGCGGGCGGCTGTTGAACGACTCGCCGGGGCTGGTCGATCCCTGGGGTGCGATCAGGCTTGAGGACGGCAGCGTGATCCGACCGCGGCCAGGCCAGCGAATCGTCGCGACCTGGGAATTTCGTACCTGGGCCGTGTGTCTGCGGCCGGCGAAGCTTCTTGGACAGTTTTCGTGGACGCTGAAAGTCGAAGTGGTGGTGCCGGCGGGACCGCCGCCGAAGGGCGGTCAGATACCGGGCGTCGATATCGATCTCACCGGTCCGGAGTTCAAGCCAGACAAGCAGATACCGAAGGCCGACAAGGATCTGTTCGACCAACTGACGCAATAGCCCGAGGAAAGGAAGCACGTCATGTGCCCGGCGGGGATTCACCCGCGAACCGCACCACCCGATTGCGCCCCTGATACTTGGCCTGGTACAGCGCGGCGTCGGCGGCGCGGAAGAAATCTTCAACGTTGGCGATCGGCTCGTCCTGCGGGCTGGCCACGCCGACGCTGATGGTGATCTTGCCGTCGGTCAGGTCCTTGTGCTCGATGGCGCTGCGTAAGGATTCCGCCACGGCGGCAGCCTGGGCGCCATCCATGCCGGGCAGGATGAGGGCGAACTCTTCACCGCCGTAACGGCACACGATGTCCTGGCCGCGTACGCCCTCGCGCAACTGGCGTGCCACAGACTTGAGTACCTCGTCACCGCGTTTATGACCGAAGCGATCGTTGAATTCCTTGAAATGATCGATGTCGGCGACGAGCAACGCGAGCGGAGTGCGATTGCGTTGTGCACGTTCGAACTCGAACGCCACTCGCTCATCGAAGAACCGGCGATTGAACAGGTTGGTCAAGGAGTCCGTGCGCGCCTGCCTTTGCATCTCGCTGACCCGGCTGGCGAGCGCCAGCGACAGCAGTACCATCTCCACCAGGGAGGCGACCTGGAAGGTGTTCTGCGTAAGCAGGTTGTGCGGCAGCAGTCCGAAGGTCTTGAGCATGTAGACCAGCACAGCGAGCAGCAACATGCACCAGGCGATCATGAAGTAACGGGCCGGACGGTAGCCCTTCATCAGGCCGAGGGCGCCCATGCTCAGTATCGCCACCGTGGCGAGTACGGTCAGAATTGCCAGCGGCAGGATCAGCACCGAATACGGCAGGAAGAACGACGCCGCCAAACCCAGCGTGGCAAGCCCTTGCAGAACAACGGCGGTCGAGTCGACCCGCGGCGAGTAGCTTCTGGTATCCAGGAAGGTGCGGGTGAACTGCACGCTGAAGAGCAGCGATAAGGACAGCAGCACCAAAAGGCTCTGATTGCCCCAGAGCGGATTGTCCGGCCACAGAAACTGGAAGCTCAGCCCATTGAATACCGAGAAATACAGTCCGTAGCTCAACGCGTACAGCAGGTAATAGAAGAACGCGCGATCGCGCACGGCAAGGAAGATGAAAAAGTTGTACAGCACCAGCACCAGGAAGCCACCGTAATACGCCCCGAAGGCGAGCTGCTCGCCGTCGATCACGGCAAACAGGGTATGTTGCTCGTACAGCGCGAGGCTGATGTCGATCGGCCCGCTGGAGGCGAAGCGCAGGTAGTAAGTCTGCCTGGAGGCAGCGGGCACATCGAGCGCGAACAGGAAATTGCGATGCTTGAATTCGCGCGTGGAGAACGCGCGCCGGTCGCCGGTCTGGACCTGGCGCCAGCTGCCATCGCGTTCGGCTTCCCACAGGTCGATGTAATCGATCAGCGGGTAGTCCTGGCGCAGCACCAGCGCCAGGTCCTTTTCGCTGACGTTGTCAAGGGTCACGCGCACCCACCACGCCGATCGACTGAAGCCGATGTTCGTGCCCTTGCTTGGCGCCGATTTGAATTGTCGTGACTCGCGAACCTGATCGAAACTGAGGTCGCCGCTGGGGTCTTCCAGGATTTCCAGATGCGAGGCCAGCTCGACCTTGCCCAGGCCGGCATCGACTTCCACCGGCGCTGCCTGCAAACTCGCCAAGGCAAGGGGGACGAACAGCAGGCCGATCGAAAGGGCGACACTGCGGAGGAAGGTTCGCTTCATGCGTGGGTCCGGTTCGCGCGCGGCGGGTGGTGGAGCGTTGCCGGATGAGGATAGCAGGCTGACTACTGGGGGAGCAGGGATGAGGCGAACGAAATGCTGGATGGTCCTCGGGCTGTCCGGGGTGATACTGGCCGCGTGCGGCAAGTCGCCGCCGCCAATCGACAGTGGGCAGGCCGTGCCCGGCGCCGCGCGCGCCATCAACCTCGAGCAGGGCTGGAGCCAGGACGATCAGGACCGCGCCTGGTTCGCTTCCTTCGGGTCGCGTCTCATGCCGCTGGCGTGGTTGCAGCACCTGGAACAAGCCGATGCGCAGGCACTGTTCGTGTCGGATGCGAACATGAGCGCGCTCGGGTTCCTGCCGCAAACCGCGACCACGAACAATCCTTCCGGCTTCCCGGTCGGCTTCACCCGCGACACCGATGACAAGGGCCGCGAATGGGCGGGACTGGGCTGCGCGGCCTGCCACACCGGCCAGGTCAATTACAAGAACACCCAGATGCGCATCGATGGCGGCCAGGCGCTGATCGACTTCAACGGGTTCGAAGCCGCGTTGATCGAAAGCCTCAGCGCGACCGTCAGCGACCGCGCGAAATTCGAGCGCTTCGCGCAAGCGCTCGGCGTCCAGGGCGATGATCGCCAGGCGCTGGAGAATGAGATCGTGGCGCTGACCGAAACACTGGATGCGCGCCACCGCATGAATGCGACGCCGGTGCCGTACGGCTTTGGCCGGCTCGATGCCTTCGGACAGATCTTCAATGCGGTCGCGGTCGATTTCCTGGGCATTCCCGAAAACAAGCGCACGCCCGATGCGCCGGTCAGCTACCCGGTGATGTGGGATGCCTCGCACCTGGACGTCGTGCAATGGAACGGCTCGGCGCCCAACGCCGGTCCCGGCCCGCTGTTGCAGAACGTCACCACGGCAATGGCGGTGTACGGATCGCTCGACGTTGCCGGCCATGACGGCATGGGCGGTTATCCTTCGAACGTGGATTTCGGGAAGCTCGGCGAGATCCAGAACTGGTTCTACAAGCTGAAGGCGCCGCAATGGCCGGTGCAGGTCCTCGGCGCGCTCGACCCGCAGCGACTGGCGCGCGGCTCGGCGCTGTATGCGCAGCAGTGTGCCTCCTGCCATCAACTGTCCGATCGCAACGATCCCAAGCGTCAACTCAAGGCCACGCTGACGCCGTTGGCTGACGTGGGTACCGATCCGCGGATGGCGCAGAATTTCCTGGCGTCGAAATCGAGCACCGGCGCCTTCCAGGGGCGCAAGGAAGGCGTGTTCGTGGGCGACAAATTCGGCGCCCAGGCGCAAACCTCGGACCTGGTCGTGCATGCCGCCGTCGGTGCAGCGCTGCGTCATCCGGTCGTAGCAACGCGCGATGCCTTACTGAGCTACCACGAAGTGATCAAGGCGGCCATCGACAAGAACCCCGACTACTACAAGGCCCGACCGCTGAGCGGAATATGGGCCAGCGCGCCGTACCTGCACAACGGCTCCGTGCCCACCCTGGCCGAGCTACTGAAGGCGCCGGGCGAGCGCGTGGCGAGCTTCGATGTCGGCAGCCGCGAGTTTGATCCCGAAGCCGTTGGCCTGGACTCGGCGGCCGGTACGCGGCGCAGCGTGTTCGATACCACGCTGCCGGGAAATTCCAATGCCGGGCACAGCTACGGCACGACGCTGGCCGCCGAGCAAAAACGCGACCTGCTGGAATACTTGAAGAGCCTGTAGCGGCTACCGCGCAGCGGTCGTTGCGGCGCCGTCTGCGTTGGCGGCGCCGGCCCTGATCTGGTCGAACCACGCTGCCACGCTCGGCGGCGCGGTCTCCCCGATCAGCCGCGCCACGACCTGCTCGCCCAGCGCCCGATACGCTTCGAACTGCGGCTCGGCGAAGAACTGTTCGGCCGTGGACTCGTCCGGGAACGAAGGATGCGCGCGCCAATACGCGTAGATATCGGCGCTCAGGCCGGCGCAGAGCATCGGCTTGATGTACAGGATGTCGCCGCGGCTGCCGTCGGCGTAGCGCACCGTGCCGAGTACATGGGCTTGCTGCGCCAGCGCATCCGAGCGCTCGTGATACAGGAGGTCGGCGGCGAGGTCCACCTGTGCGCCAAAGTCGACGCGCACGCGTTCGATGGCCCGGCCCAGGTCGCTGAGCGTGGTTTGCGGGTCGGCGCCGGCATCGGTGACGATCAGGTAGCGCACGCGGCGGCGGATCAATTCGTACATGCCGAGGTTTTCGAAACCGCCGCCATCCGACAGGTGAACGTGGCGGTGCGATTCGTCCAGTCCGATGCCGAGCATCTCGCGGCCGATGAAGATCCACCACCACGGCAGCAGCAGGTTGCGCTGGTGGCCGCAGTTGGGATTCCTGGCCCAGAAACCCAGGCGCACATTGAGCAGGGCCATCAGGAACGACACCGCGCGCGCATTGGTGGCATAGGTATTGGGATCGACAGCGGCGCCGGAGATGGTCATTGCCGTGGATAGCGCCAGCGCACCGCCGGCGTAGTCGTCGATGCGGCGAAAGCCGGTCGCCTGCGAGCCCGAGTAGACGGGCGAGAAGAAGAAGCTGGCGCCCTGGCGGCTGCGCTCGCGCTCGTTGGCCGAGCTGGTGGTGTTGAGCGTGGTGTTGACCAGATGCAGCGGTGCGCCGGTTTCCGGTCCGATCTGGCTCAGCCCGAAATTGCCCGGGTCCTCGCACACCGCGCCTTCCACCGGCGGCAGGAAGGCATCGCTCAGGCGCGCGCGGTAATACGCGTGGATCGACACGCGATTGAGATCGCAGACAAACGCGAGCAGTACCGAGAGCACCACCAGCAACAGGAAACTGCCCGAGTCGACCACGCGGGTATCGGTGGCCACATGGTAGGCGAGGATCAGCAGGCCGTAGACCAGCAGGCTGACACCGAGCGTCGCCAGCCGGCCGGTGCCCTTGCCGCCGCGTATCTTGTCGGCCAGCATCGAAGCGGCGCCGGACAGGACCGGAAATAGCCAGGAAAAATGCTGGCTGAGTTGCTTGGCATTCGGGGATGAAAAGTAGTGCTCCGCCATGTCGCCTAGCGCGCCCACGACCGGGATCAGGCCCAGGGCCAGCAGGCCGATGCCGTACATGATCAGTCGGCCCATGGCCACGCGCATCATGTCGATGCGTTTTACGGTCGCCAGGCCTGGAATGCCCGCGGCGAATGCGAAGGCCAGCGCGACGATTGGAAACAGGACCAGGCAAAGCGCCCCGAGCGAGAGCAACACCCAGTAGCCGTGGTGGTCGTCCGGAAAATCCGCACCCGGTAGCAGCAAGGCGGACGGCCACTCCACCGGCAACCAGCCCAGGGTCAGCGAATAAACGGCGAACAGCAGGACTGGGCCGAGCACCATCACGTTGACCAGGCTTGACGCCAGCACCGAGGCGATCAAGGTCCACATCGAATAGCCGCGGTGGCTGATCAGGTACTTGCCGTGCGCGCGCAGCCAATCGAGTACGCGCTCCGGCCGGTCCTGCAGCTTGGCGTCGAACACCCTGGCGGTGGACATCGGCAGGCAGGCGCGCAGCCACGTGTAACAGGAAGCCACGTAGCCGCCACCGGACACCGACGACAGGTAATCGACTTGGCGCATGACGCCGCCGGCCTCGAGTGCCTGCAGCACGCCCAGGTTGAAGGTCGCCGAGCGGATGCCGCCGCCAGAGAAGGCCAGGCCGACGACGTCGTCGGTCACCGCGTCCTGGCCGGCGGCGATGCGACGCTGGTCGATCCAGTCGCATTCGGCCTGGCGCACGGTTTCGAAGTTGCGGGTGAAGGCGCTCATCGGCGGCACACGGCGGGCATGAAGCCGGCGGGCGTCGCCGGCAGGTCGCGGTGCACTTTCAGGTATTCGAGCAGCGCGAAGCGCTCGCTGTCGCTCAGCAAAGGTCCGATCACGCCCGGCGGCAACGGATGCGCCTTCGCATCAGCTTGGTGCGCCTGCCATTCCGTCGGCGTGGCCGCGAAGGCGTGGCCGGTATTGTGGTTGCCGGCCACGCTGGTATCGAGCCAGAAGCCGCCGTCCGCGTCGTCGTTGGCCGGTTCGCTGACGTAGCCCAGGTGTTTCGCATCGTAGTCGCGGCGGCCGACATAGAAACGCTTGCTGCGTTGTTCGGGCGGCAACAGCATCTGGTAGATGCTGGGCACCGAGCCGTTGTGCAGGAACGGCGGCGTCGCCCAGACGCCTTCCAGCGGCCGCGGCTTGTAGCCGGCGATCTGTTGCGGAAGGTCGAGGATGCCGAAGCCTTCCATGCACTGCTGTTGCTGGTAGCTGATGTCGTTGTCGGCGAAATACTTGCGCTTGATCAACAGGCCCAGGATGTTCAGGCCCTGGCCTTCGCTCAATTTCGCCACGTCGACCGCCTGCAGTTGCGCATCGATCTGTTGCTCGCCCTGGGTGACGTCGATCGCCAACGCCTGTGTCTGGCAGGTCAGGTCGCAGCCATAGCCAGCTGCGGTGCTCTTGGTGGTGCTGGCTGCCGCGCCGAGTTCCGCGGCAATGGCGGCGAAACTTTCCCGCGGAATCGAGGGCTGCTCATTGGCGTCCGGGTCCGGATAGGCGGCGAGCAAGGCCAGCAGTTGCCCGGCGTCCTGACCGGCGGCAGCGCGCGCAGCGATGGTTTCCTGCAGCCGGTAACGCGCGTCGCGCGCCAGGTTGCGGATCAACGATGGCTTGATCAGCGCGGACACTTCCTCGCGTGTCAGCCCGGTCGGCCTGAGGTCGTAGCGGCGATCCATGAAGCCGGTCGCTTCGGTTGAATCGGTGCCGATGTGCGCGAGCGGAATGACTTCGATCTTCCATTCCACGTCGGGCGACGGTTTGCCGGGCGCACTTGCCTGCTGCTCTGCGCGATTGGCCGGGTGCGGGCCATGGCAGCCCTGGCAGCGCGCCTCGAACAGGGGCTTGCCGCGCGCGGCCAGCGCCTGATCAATGCCGCCCAACCATTGTTCGGGCCAGCGCGGCGGGGTGAGCTTTTGCAGCGTGTGTTCGATCTTGCCCAGGTTCGGCAGGTTCACCGAACTCAGGAAACGTTGTTCGCTGGGCAGCGGGTTGCCATAGGTGTCGGTCATCCGGATCACGGCGCCGACGCCCAGCGCCTCGCCGATATTGCGCGCCAGCGGCTGCTTGACCGAGCCGTTGTACTGCACCCAATCGAACTTCCAGATATTCCACACGTAGGGATAGCTGACTGGCGCGACCCCTTCCTGGTAGTTGCCGGGGATCAGGTGGTCGCCGAACACCGTGTTGGCGATGCGACCCAGCGCATCGGTCCTGCCGAATCCTTCCTGCACCGGATACAGATGCCGGAACGGGCTGTTCTGTCCTTGCGTGGCGAAGGCTTCAATGGTCGCGGCCAGGTCCTTGTGCAGCGCCGACTTGCCCTCGCGATAGCGGGCGCCGATCACGCGCCGGGCGAAGCGATCGAACTTCATCGGATTGGCCCAGGTGGCGATCATCGCCGCCACCAGCGTCGGCCCGAACGCGCCGCGCTGCATGTCGGTGAACGCGTGCATCGCCTGGCCGCCGTCGATGCGAATGGCGTAGGTCTTGCCATCCTTCTTCGCGTGGATCTCGCCGGTGTGGCAAGCCGCGCAGGTGATATCAAGTACATCCTGGCCGAGAGCCGGATCGAAATGGCGGGTGAGGCCCACCGGCAAGCGATCGGGATTGGCTGCGCTGGGCTTGGGGTCGACGATGAAGCGGTAGCGCTGCAGGTGCTCGGGCTCCGCGAAGCGCGCCTCGCTCAAGGGCATTTCCAGATTGACGAACCAGGAATAACGCAGCGGCGTGATCAGCGCGCCCTGCGGCATGGAAGTGCCTTGCGCCGTGTAGTAATAGGTTTGCCGCTCCGCCGATTCGGCGGTGGTGCCCCAGCCTTGGTCCAGGTACACGTAGGAGTCGACCGGTTCGTACTCGGGCAGGGTCTGCGCCGGAACCACCACGAACAGCACGAACCCGATCACCGCCAGCACCACGGCGCCCGCCGCGAGCCAGGCTATCCATTTCAGCAGTCGGCCGAGAGTGATTCCGAAAATTCCGTCCAGCAGGCGCCGTAGCGCACCGCCTCGCGGCTGCGACAAATCCTGTGTGCCTGTCATTGCCCCGCTCCTCCCTGCCTGCCGGCGCTAACGTCGGCGTCCCTAAGTGGTCGATCCACGCACTTCCCCTGTAGCGATCATTAACCGATCGTTTCGCGGGAGGCAAGCTTTGCGCGTTCGCGGTTCCGACTGGCGCTAGAATTGCCCTCGAACGGATTCACCCTGCTTACGCGGAGGACTCGCGATGTCGCAAGCTGACCACCCGCCCCCCGGTCCCGATCTGGCGCTTGGCGTGCCCCTGTCCAGCGTGCCGGCGTCGGGCGTGCTCGCCGGCCATGTCGATGATGCTGCGGTCCTGGTATCGCGACATGACGACGGCATCTTCGCCGTCAGCGGCAGCTGCACTCACTATGGCGGACCGCTCGCCGACGGCCTGGTGGTCGACGGCGAAATCCGTTGCCCCTGGCACCATGCCTGTTTCGACCTGCGCACGGGCCGGGCGCTGAAGGCGCCGGCGTTCGCGGCGTTGCCGAGGTGGCGAGTGGAAGTGGTTGGCGATACGGTTTTCGTGCGCAACCAGCTCGAGGCGGCCGAACCAGATGCGGGCGCGCAGCTGGGCAATGCCCCGCAGCGGATCGTGATCATCGGTGGCGGCGCGGCCGGATTTTCCGCCGCCGTGCGCCTGCGCGAACTTGGCTTCAGCGGACAGCTGTCGATGCTCAGCGCGGATGACTCCGCACCCTGCGATCGGCCGAACCTGTCCAAGGATTACCTGGCCGGCACCGCGCCGGAGGATTGGATTCCCTTGCAGTCCGCCGAGTTCTATGCCGAAAAGCAAATCGACCTGCGCCTGGGCTGCGAAGTGACGGTCATCGATCCGAAATCGCGCAACGTACTCACCCGGGCCGGCGAAGCCATTCCGTACGATGCCCTGCTGATCGCCACTGGCGCCGAACCGGTGCGCCTTGCCACGCCGTGGGCTACACACCCGAAGGTGTTTACCTTGCGCTCGCTGGCCGATGCACGGGCGATCATCGCCGCCAGCGCCGACGCCAAGTCCGTCGTCCTGATCGGCGCCGGTTTCATCGGCATGGAAGCTGCAGCTGCATTGCGCACGCGCGGATTGCAGGTGCACGTGGTGGCGCGCGAGGAGGTTCCGCTGGAGCGGAATTTCGGCCACGAGCTGGGCAGCCTGGTCACCCGGCTGCACCAGGAGCACGGCGTGTTATTCCACTGCAAGGCAACGGTTCAGGACTACGACGGGCAATGCGTGACGCTGCAGGACGGAACGAAAGTTCCGGCCGATCTGGTGATCGTCGGCGTCGGTGTCAAACCGCGCATCGACCTGGCTGCCGCGGCCGGACTCACCGTGCAGGATGGCATCCTGGTCGACGAACAACTGCGCACCTCAGTCGAGGGGATTTATGCCGCCGGCGACGTCGCCTGCTTCCGGCGCGGCCCCGACCTGCTGCGAATCGAGCACTGGGTCCATGCCGAGCGCCAGGGCCAGGCGGCCGCGGCCAACATGCTGGGCGCCGGCCAGGCGTTCACCGATGTTCCATTCTTCTGGACCCACCATTACGGCCTGGAGCTGCGCTACACCGGCCATGCGCAGGCATGGGACGACGTGCAGATCGACGGCACGCTGCTGGCGCACGACTGCTCGGCGCGCTTTTTCCGCGATGGAAACCTGCTTGCCGCTGCATCGATCGGTCGCGACCGGGAGAATCTTGCCATCGAAGCGCAATTGCGCCGGGACTGATCGCGCATCAGCGATTTTCCTCTGCCGCGCCGGCCAGCTGCTGGATCGTGACCATCACGAATTCATCGGGTTTGAGCGCCGCGAAGCCGATGTGCAGGTTGACGTGACCCATCTCGACGTCTTCCGGCCGGGTCGTGCTGCCGTCGCATTTGACCAGGTAAGCTTCGCGTTCGCTTAGGCCCTGGAAAGCGCCATCGACGAACAGACGATGCATGAAGGCGTCGACCTGCTTCCTGATCCGCGCCCATAGCGCTTCGTTGTTTGGCTCGAACATTGCCCACTGCAGGCCGCGCGAGATGCTGTCTTCCAGGAAGTTGGCCATGCGCCGCACCGGTACGTGGTCGAATTCCGTAGTCATCTGGCCGACCCGGCGCAAGGTGCTCGCGCTCCAGCAAACGGCGCCCAGCTCGGGAAACATGCGCAGGCAATTGATGCCCTGGTGATTGAGGCGGTCGCTCTCGTCATCGTCCAGCAGGTAACCCAGGGCTTGCACATCGACCAGTCGCGCCCGGTTTCCGGAAGGCGCTTTCCAGACTCCACGCTCCATATCGGTGCGCGCATACAGGCCGGCGATGCCGCCGCTGGGAGGAGCGAGCCTTCGTTTGCCCTGGTCGTCGGCGAGGTAAACCCAGGGATAGTAGATCGCGGCATGCTCGGACTTCGGGAAATTCCTGCTGACGACGGTGGTCAGCAACTGATCGGGAGACTCTGCCGCGCTCGGTGCATCCATGATGAAGAAGGCTCCGCGTTCGGCGCAGTAGTCCTGCGCCGCGGCAAGCACGTAACGGTCGTCGACGCCGGGAAGGCAGAGCAGGTTGAACAGGTCGACTTCTTCCAGTGCGTACAGGCCGTGGCGGAGCGCCCGGTCGCCGAGTAGCGAGGATTGCGCGTCGGCAGTGCGCACGACATACGCCTCGGCGCCGCCGTTCTGGAAGAATTCGCGCACGGCGTAGCCCAACTCCGAGTCGGCTGCCTGCCCGCCGAACACGCTCCGGTAGTCGTCGAACGAAGTTACGTTCGCGGGAATGTTCATCGGCCCGTGGCAGGTTGTGCCGACGAATGCCGTCACCGAAGTGCTTGCGCCGGGAATTGACTGCACGCCAGCGGCCGGGACTTCGGGCAAGCTGCCGCTGAAATCGACGGGACCAGGCATGACCTTCTCCTTGGGATTGAAGTGTGCTCCTGAAACCACGCGGGATCGCGCCCGGAGCGGACGCGCGTCGCGGACTAGGCCAGACTCGGTTCGTCCAGGCACAGGCAATTGCGGCCGGCACTCTTGGCGCGATAGACCGCGCGGTCGGCGGCCCGATACAGGCCGTCGGCGTGGCGATGCACGATCGGGTCGAATTCGGCGAGGCCCAGGCTCACCGTTACCGGCAATCGAATGCCATCCAGTTCGAAGGGTTGCCTGGCCAGTTCTTCACGGAATACTTCGGCGCGCCGTGCGGCGGCAGACAGTTCGTGGCCATCGAGGACGACACCGAATTCCTCGCCGCCCAAACGCGCCGCCAGGCCGCCTTCGCCACTGAACTGCGCCCTTAGGCGCTCCGCGATGGCAATCAGGCAAGCGTCGCCCACCGCATGTCCGTAGGTATCGTTGATCTTCTTGAAATAGTCGATGTCGAGCAACAACAGGCACAACGGTGCGCCGGTGGATTGCGCGCGCTGAGAGGCGTTGGCCAACACGTCGGCGAAATGGCGTCGATTGGCCAGCTCGGTCAGCGGATCGATCCGGCTTTGCTGGGCGAACAGATCACGCTGATCGCGCAGGACCTGGTCCAGGTCGAGGCGTTCCTGGTAGTCGGCATGGCTGCGCAGCAACGAGATGACCACGTAGATCAAATACACGGACATGACCAGCGCAACGGCGCGGTCGTGCGGGTCGCCCCAGAGCAGCACCAGGCCTGGCAGATACAGCGCCGCGATGCCCACCAGCGCGAAGCCGCGGCGCATGCTGTAGGTGTGCGCAAACGCGATCGCCAGGCCAAGCGTGGTCAGCAACGCCGCCGTGCGTGCCGGCGCGAACGCGGGGTCGAGCGTCGTCCAGAGGAATACGCCGCCCCACAAGGTCGTGGTGGCGATCACGATCAGCCAATGCACCTGCAACCAGGAGAACGAACGTGAGGCATCGGCTGCGCGCGGCGGACGCCTGGCAAAACGCGCCATGGCCAGGGCAGTGAAGGCCAGCACCAGCTGCCAGCTTACCGTCGGCGCGCGCGAGAACGCACCGCCATAGTTGCCCACGACCATCCACGCAGCGAGGTAGAACAAACCGCCGATCAATGCCCGCCGGTAGGTGTCCTCCACCTCCTGGGTGAGCCGGCGCGTCTGTATGGGGTTCATGGCGCCCCACGATACCGCAATCGGCCGCATGAGATGATGACCCATGTCCGGACCTTTCCTACCCCATGCGGCTCAGCTGCCGCCCCAGGCCCAGATGGCAACGGCGCCGTTCACAAACATCGACTACCGGGCGTTCGCCGCCGACGTCGAAGCCTTGCACGCCGAACTGAAGGCCGACCTTGGCCAGGATGATTTCGTCCACCTGCTCAAGATGCAGCGCTGGGGGCGAACCTGCACCGTGCTTGGTTATGCGGTGGCCTGGCTGGGGATCAATCCGGCGGCAGCGCTGCTGATCGGCATCGGCAACATGGGCCGCTGGTCCAGTGTCACCCATCCGGTGATGCACCGCGGCTACGACACAATTGCGAATGTTCCCGAGCGCTACACCAGCCGGAAGTACGCGCTCGGCTGGCGGCGCTACCTGGACTGGCTGGACTGGCTGCATCCGGATGCGTGGGCGCATGAACACAACCAGCTGCACCATTACCACACCGGCCAACGCGACGACCCGGACATCGTCGAGCGCAATGCCTGGTTCATCCGCCATCGCGCGGTGCCGCGCGTGATCAAGTGGTTGCTCGTCGCGCTGCTGATGATGACCTGGAAGATCAGCTACTACGCGCCGAACACGTTCTGGGCCTTGAAACAGCATCGCAAGATCCGGGCGCAGACGGCAGCGCAGGCGAAGGAACAACCCTTGCCAACGATGGGCACCGTCAAGCGCTGGGCGATTCCCGGCGAGCGCGTGATGCTGCCGGTCACGCCCTGGGGCGTGGAGTTCTACCTTCGTTGCGTGCTGCCCTATGCGCTGGTTCGCTTCGGGCTGATTCCAGCGTTGTTCCTGCCCTTGGGCGTCGGCGCCTGGAGCGCGGTGCTGATCAATTCACTGCTGGCGGAAGTCGTGGCCAACGTGATCACCTTCGTCACCATCGCGCCCAACCACACTGGCGACGACCTGTATCGGTTCGACAGCGGCTGCAGCAGCCGGGCCGAGTTCTACGTGCAACAGGTGGCCGGCTCGGTGAATTATCCCGGAGGCACCGATGCCAAGGATTTCATGCTCGGCTACCTGAACTACCAGATCGAACACCACGTCTGGCCGGACCTGCCCTTGCTCAAGTATCGACAGGCAGCGCCGAAGTTGAAGGCGATCTGCCGAAAGCACGGCGTGCCGTACATCGAGGAGAGCGTGTTCAAGCGCTTCGGCCGCCTGTGGTCGATCATGATGGGCGACAGTGAAATGTTGCGCGGGGACACGCGCCCGGCGGCTGTCCCACTTCGCGAGGCTTGAATCTCATCGGCCGCACGGCCGATGAGATTCGTGGTCGGTATCGCCAGTGCCTCAACTGTTTGCCGGGGGGACAGCCGGCGGCGCTGTCGAAGCCGCTTTCGGCGTACGCAGCGCGCGCCAGTGGCCGCCCTTGAGCCACGCGCGCAGCCCCCAACGCAGCCAGCCGAGCACGGCATTGGCAAGCCAAAGCGCCCAGGCCAGCATCGCGGCGCGATACAACCACATCGGCACGCTGATGGCGCCAGCCTGGGGCAGCGCATCGCTGCTCTGATCGGCGAACCAGCGCAGCACGCCGTCGCCGCCGATGGGATTGACGATGTGCATGTCCGGCTGGCCGAGCAGGCCATTGGGAATCGCGTAGATCAGCGCGCCGGCGGCAGCCAGGGTGAGCCCGGCGAGTAGCACCTGCATGGAATCGAAGCTGAATTTTCCCTTGACGGTGTCGCCGTGGCGTTCACGCCAGGCCAGTGCGAACAGCCAGGCCACGAAGATCGCCAGTCCAATCCAGGAAAACGTCGAGAAGCCGATGCCGAGGAACAACCAGTCGCGAAGCCTGAGCGGCGTCCAGCCGAGCTTCGACAGGCCGTAGGCGACCAGCAGCAACACCAGCAGCTCGCCCCAGTACAGCACCGCGGGTCCGGACTGCGGACCGTGCGTGGCCAGCACCCAGCGGTTGTCGGGCAGCGACAGCCCCATTTCGATGTTGGCCGCGGGCAATCCGAGCGCCACCGTCGCCGTGCGATTGTGCAAGCCGACGCTGTTCTCGTCGCGGAATCGAACTTGATAGTGCTGCTCGCCCGGTTGCACCGGCAGGCTGAGCTTGCCGCCTTCCAGGCGCAGGCTCAGCGATTCGCCGTTGCGGGTTACCGCCAGCAACTCGGCCTTTTCCGGCAAGGTCAGCACGCGCTCTCCACCCTGGCTGGCGCGTAGCTGGAAGTTCAGCGTGTATTCGCTGGCGCGCTGACCGACCGAACTTTGCAGCTGCACCTTGTCGATGGCCTGCGTGCTGCCAGCGACGGGCGCGGGTTGCGTGACGGCAATCTGCAGCGACTCGCCCGGCAGGGGATGGAAAACGAATTCATGCCACTGGTCGTCGGCGTCGTCTTGCTGCGGAACGCTCTCCGGCACGCCCGCGAATTGCGCGCGCCACAGCGGGCTGACCCTGACGCGCCAGACTTCGGCGTGATCGGCCAGGTCGGGAGCGCTCAGCGAGAGCTGGTCGGCCTTGTCCAGCGTCGCATCCCAACTGGCGCTGTCGGCGCCATCGGGCAGGGGAATTTCCAGCAGCCCCTTGCGAACCAGCAGGCCCGGCGTGATCACGCGTTCGCCGGTAATCACCGGCAGCTTCACACTGAAGCCGCCGACCTTGGGCGCGACGCGGTTCACGACGCTGCTCACCGTCCAATCCAGGCCCAGGGTGATGCTGCGTTCGACGCGCGCGTACGGCGGAAACTCTTGCGCCGGGGCGCTGGCGTTGCGCTCGTCCCCCTGGCTGCGCAGCCGATTCAGGCTCAGGGTTTCGGTCAGCAGGCGCGCGTCGGTGATGCCGGTGGCCTGCCAACCGTCCCCGGAAAACTCGATCGCATGCGGCGTCATTGGAAACGCCAGCGCCACGCGGTCGCCGCTGATGCGGTAGAACAGTTGCACGCGGTGCACGCCGCGTTCCAGGGGCAGGTTGAAACCGAGGTCGCTGCGGGCCACGCCCGGCACTGCCACGCCGTCGACCTGCACGCTGTCGAGTGAGAGACTTTTGGCGTCCATCGGCACCGGCACGCCGATCCGGGTTCCGGCATGGATGTCCAGGGTCACCTGCAACTGCTCGTCGCGGGCGTCGACGCGCGCGTTGGCGATGGCCGCGCAATCGGGCGCGCATTCGGGCGCCCGGGTCAGGCGATTTCTGAGCTCCTGCAGTATCTGGTTGTCCGGCTCGGAACTGGCCTGGGCATCGATCGGATTGGCGGTGGCGATCAGCGAAAGCAGCAACAGCGAGGCAAGCGCCGGGGTTTTTCGTTGCGGCAACTTCGGCGGCTTGACGCCGCCCAGACGCAGCAGCAGCCAGGCCAATGCGACGACCGCCAGCACGCGCAACAGGCGAGTAAGCCACGGTGGCGAAATGAGCAGGCGCACCGATTGCTCGGTGGTGACCGGCCCGCCCCAACTCAATTGATAGCTCTGCCCGCCACGCCAGTTCGGCAGGCCGCGGCCGGCTTGCACGACAGTGGTCTGGCTGTAGCTGTCCATGACTTTGGCGCTGCTGATGCGCGAGCCGGTAACGACGATCGTGTCGAGCGCGTCTGCATTTTTTCGCGGCGGCGGAGCCTGGATCGCAACCGGCGAAGGCGTGTCGTAAACCACGGGCGGCTCCTCGGGAGCGGCCGCCGCAGCGGCATCGGTTGCCGTGGATTCCGAATCGGCGCTCATCGCCGCATCGCCTTCCATCGCACCCGCGTCGGCAGGCGCCGACGCGGCCGCATAGGCGAATTCCTCACCGAGCTCCGCCATCGGGTAAGTCGGCTGCACGATGCTGCCTTCCAACTGCGGGTATAGCGCCATGCGCAACTGCGCGGCGGCGAAGAGCACGACAAATAACGCCAGCACCAGCAACGCGAGCTTGCGCGCCAGATCGCCCAGGCGCTGCAAGCGGCCCTCGGGCAGCACACGCACCAACAACGCGAGCGCAAGCACGATGCCAAGCGAGTACAGCGGCGCATCGGCCTCGTGATAGGCGATCAGGAAGTAGCCCAGGGTCAGCGTCGCACCGGTCCGCCCTAATGCGCGCCACGCGAAGAGGACGACGATGGCGACCAGGAAAATATCCAGCAAGGTCCAGCGCGACACCCAACTGCCGGTATCGACATCCGCACCCGGCGCTGCGATCAGGCGATAACCGTGCGGCAGATGCAACGTGGTGTTCACGGCATCGAAGGTCTGTCGCCAGCCGCTGACCGGCAGCGAATACGTGGCCGGTTGCACGCGCACGCCAGCCGACAGGTTCACCTGCGGCGTGCGCCACTCGACACCGGTGGCTTGGTTGCCGCCCTGCGTCACCAGCAGGGCCTGGTCGGCGCCGACGTCGCGGGCATCCTCCAGCCGATACGGCAGCTGCGCATCCAGACGCCAACCCTGGCGCATCTTGCCGGCGATGACGTCGCGCAGGGTCCATCCTGCGCCGGAGAAATCCAGCCAGGCTTCGCGCGTGAGCTGCAGGCGATTGCTCTCGTTGGACCCCAGGCCGCGCGATCGTATCTCGATGGTCAGCGGCTGGCCGGGCGTCAATGCGAACGCTGGCAGATGGCGCCAGGACTCGGGTACCTGGGCTTGCTTGGGATCGACCTGCGGCGGTCCGCTGGCGCTGGTGACGCGTTGCTCCGGTGTGCTTGCGTAACTCCAGATTTCCTGTGCGGGCCAGGGCTTCGCGGTCTTGCCGATTGCGGTGCCCGTCATTGGTTTGAGCGCACGGGCATGGATGCGGATCTGCGCGATATCCGGTTGCAGCTGGATGCGCAGGCGGCCGTCGGCCTCGATCCGCGCCGGCCACCCGGCATCGACGTCAATGGATGTCGGCACGAATCCTGGCGGCAATACCGGACCGATCACTTCTTCGCGTGCCTGGCCCGACGCACCGACCTGGATCATCGTTTCGAGCATCATCGGTACCCCGTCCTGCAGGCGCCGATAGACGCGCAGTTCCAGCGCATCGGCCTCGGGCGCTTCGCTGGCGCCGCGGCCGAGCACGAGTTCACCATCGTCGAACTGCACCGGCATGATTGCCTGGCCGTCGACGTGCAAGCGCACCAAGCCAATTTCAGCGGGCACGGCGAGCGACTGCGGGCGATGCGTCCAACCGATGCGACCGCTCACGGTGTGACGGCCCGGCCCCAAGCGCAGTTGCGGCGCATCGTCGCGTTCGACCACCGGCGCGCTCTGACCGTTGACCCGCACATCCTGCGGCCAGTACTCACTGTCGCCGGGCAGGGGCACCCAACTTTCGGCCTGCACCTCCCAGCTGATCGTGAACTGCGCGCCGTCGCCACTGGCTTCAAGCTGCAGCACGCCCGGCCACGCGCAGAGAAAATCCTGTTCCGAACGGCCCTGGTGGCCTGCGATCAAGGCGCAGTCGCGAAACTCCTGCCCGTCGAGCGCCCAGTTGCGCCACGCTTCCAACGGCGCCGGCACGTTGACCGGTGCAGCGCTCAGCGCCTGGGACAGCAACAGTGCGAACAAGCAGACGAAACGGCGCATGCGGGCTTCCTTGGCGTGAGCGGTAACTCCACAACGGCCGGAAGGCCCGGATGGGGTTAGTCGATACTCTAAGCTAATCGACCCGGCGTCAGGGCCGCGGTATGTGGGACGGGGCGACCCCCTGCCTGCGCTTCAATCGTCGTTGTTGATGGTTCCGACCGCCTGCGCGTCAGAAACTGTGGCGCCCGCGACATTGCTGATGTTCACCTTGAAACGCTCGTTGGTCTCCACGACGGTGTCGCCGTTGATGGCGACGTTGAACGCTTTGCTCAGCTGCCCGGCGGAAATCGACTGTCCCACCAGGCTGCTGGCCACGTAGTCGCCACTGCTGCTGGATGCCGTGCTGTCGGCGGTGGCGATGTTGTAGGTCACATTGCCGGGCGCGGCCTGCGATAGCCTCACGGTGAAGGTTGCCTGCTTGGCGCCGCTGTTGCCTTCGCTGATAGTCACGTTGGCAATCGACAGGCAGTAGCAATCGTCGTTCTTGATCGTGCCCATGGCCTGGCCATCCGAAACCGATGCGCCGACAACGTTGCTGACGCTGACAGTAAACGTCTCGTTGGGCTCGATCGCCGTGTCGCCGTTGATGGTGACGGTGAACGTTTTCGATGTGGCGCCGGCCGAAATCGATTGTCCACTCAGGCTCTTGGCCACATAGTCGCTGCCGGCGGTGGCCGTGCCGTTGGCGGTGGCAATGGTGTAGGTGACCGGACTGCCGGAGGCGGCGGACAGGCGCACGCGGAAGGTGGCGAGCCTGGTGCCGGAATTGCCTTCGGACACGCTGACATCGGCAAGGGCCAGCGATACCGTCGGCGCCGTAACGCCGTCATAGCTTCCCGTCAGGGTGACGCCGGAAATCGCCGAGTAGGCGTGCACCAGTACGTAGTAGGTGCCCGATTGCGCACTGGGTATCGCGCACGACTCGATCGTGGTTGGCGAGGCGGAGATGCAGTCGTAACTAGACAACGTTGGCGGCGAGCCGAACTTCACGTACAGATCGGCATCGCCACTGCCGTTGCCGGTGGTGAAACCCAGTCCGGTCGCGTTGGACGGCACCTGCAGCGTGTAACGCAGCTCGGCGCCGACTTTTCCCGCCAGGCCGGTGACCGGCGTGCCGTTGGTCAACGTTACGGGCGGCGGATTGACCGCCACCTGGCGCAGCGTGCACCGGGTTGCCCCGGACGTGTCGGTGCTGGTCAGTTGCACGGTGTAGGCGCCGGCAAGCGAGTAGGTGCGGCTCGGGTTGGCCGCCGTGGACGCACCTCCGTCGCCGAACTTCCAGCTGCGCGAGGCGATGCCGCCGTCGCTGTCGGTGGAAGTGTCGGTGAAATTGGCGGTCAGGCCGTTGGTGCCGACATTGAAACTCGGGACCGGTTTGAGATTGCCGCTGCTGCTGCCGGTGATCGTGACGCCGGAGAACGCCGAAGTCGCATGCAGCATCGCGTAGTAAGTGCCGGGCTGCAGACTGGCGATGTTGCAGCTTTCGCCATTGCCGGAAGCGTTGGAACGGCAATCGTAGCTGGCGGTGGTCGGCGCGGAGCCGAACTTGACGTATAAATCGGCGTTGCCGGTACCGGCAGAGCTTGAGAACGAGAGTGCGCTGGCGTTGGCCGGCGCGACCACGACGAAGTTCAACTCAGCGCCGGTGCTGGCTGACAGATTACTGGCCGAACCCCCGTTGGCCAGCAGGCGGAAAGAATTGTCCGCCACATCCAGCAAGGTTCTGGCATCGATGATGCCCGTGCCGGAAACGCCCGCGCAGCCCAGCGTCATCGGGTAGGCGGTATTCTTGAGTTGGGCCTCGACTTCTGCGGGCGTGTAGGGCAGTTGTGCGCTCGCCACGCGGTGCGCCTGCACGAGCGCGGCGGCGCCGGCCACGTGCGGCGTGGCCATCGAGGTGCCGCTGTAGTACGCGTAGCCTTCGGCCGCTGGACTGCTCGTACCGGTATTGACGGTCGAGATGATGCTCGATCCCGGAGCGGATACGTCAACCTGTGCCCCGTAGTTGGAGAAGCCCGACCGGGCACTGGTGCTGGTGTTGGATCCCACGGCGATGATGTTGCCGCAACTGGCCAGGCTCGTGTTGGCGATGTCGCCGTCCGCGTTGCCGGCCGCCACCACCACCACGGTGCCGCGGCTGACTGCGGAGTTGATCGCGTTCTGGTAAGTGGCGCTGCAGCTGCCGCCGCCACCCAGGCTCAGATTGATCACCTCGGCCGGATTGGCGTTGACCGGGGCGCCAGGTACGCTGCCACCGGAAGCCCAGACAATGGCGTCGGCGATGTCGGAGCCGGCGCCGCCGCCGATGCCGAGCACGCGCACCGGCAACAACTTGGCGCTGAACGCGACACCGGCAACGCCATTCGCGTTGTTGGTAAGTGCGGCGATGGTGCCCGCGACATGGGTGCCATGCCAGCTCGAAACGCTGCCCCCGCTGGCATCACCCGGATCGCTCGCGTCGGCGTCGCGACCATTGCCGTCATTGGCCGCAGCGGCATCGCTGATGAAGTCATAGCCGGGCAATACGTTCGCATTCAAGTCGCTGTGGCTGGTGATGCCGGTATCGATAACGGCGACGACTACGCCGGCACCGCTGCCGCGGTCCCAGGCCCGGTCGGCGCGGATGCCGGCGTCAGCATCCGACAAGCTCCATTGATTTGCGTACTGGCTGTCGTTCGGAGACAGCACGGCGTGGAGGATCTGGTCGACCTCCACGTACTCGACGTTGGGATTGGCCGCGATCTGGCGCATCAGTAGCGTGGCCTGGGCACGATCGAGCTTCGCGGTGGTCCTGATCACGTCTGCGCCGAGCGACATAGGGTGCAGGTGATCGAGTTTCCAGGACTGAACGGGGCTGACATCGCCGCCTGGCGCGCGCTGCAGTTGCTCCCTGGTCCGCGTCGCGGCCAGGTCCAGCGATTGCGCGAGCGCAGGAGCGCTATCGGCCTCTGGCGTGCCAGCGCGATATTTGACGATGAAGCGATCGAACTGCTTCGCCGTGTCGATAGCGCGCAGATCGATGCGTGGTGGGCGTGGATTGCCGCCCGCGGCGACGGCGACCGGTACCTGCATGCACAGCGCGAGCGCGACGATGAGCGCGGATCGGTGCCAGACTGGGGAGAATTCATTCATTTTCATGCGTTGCCCCCGAAGAGCCAGCGATCTGTGCGCACGCGGCAAGACTTGGGCCGGCGCCTGGCGTACTTATCATCGGCCCGGGCATTGGTGCCGTC
>Ga0209211_10000949_pt1 | contig 57182 bp, 62 predicted proteins | sample RifGroA2_FD_183992 | JGI IMG/M metagenome (GOLD analysis project Ga0209211, IMG submission 183992) | Groundwater microbial communities from Rifle, Colorado, USA - Groundwater A2 (SPAdes) (version 2) | ecosystem: Environmental > Aquatic > Deep subsurface > Groundwater | place: Rifle, Colorado... | reverse complement strand
CAGATCAACGCCGCCAACTGCGTGCATTGCAAGACCTGCGACATCAAGGACCCAACACAAAACATCGTCTGGGTCACACCCGAGGGCGGCGGTGGGCCGAATTACGCGGGCATGTAAGTGGCCATGCCGTCAAGCGGCACGACCCGTTTTTATGCTTTACCAAAAGGAGATACCCCATGACCATACTTGTCGCCTATGTGCCGCGCCCCGAGGGCGAGGCAGCCTTAGACAAAGGCATCGAAATTGCAAAACGCCGGGGTGAACACCTCGTCGTTGTCAACGCCTCTGCAGGCGGTGGCAAAGCCGATCCGTCAGCGGTGGACGGCGATGACGCCGAACGTGTGCAGGCCATCCTGAAAAACTCCGGTCTGCATGCCGAATTCAAGCAGTTGGTCCGTGGAAAAAACGCGGTGGATGAAATTGAAGACTTGGTCGAGTCAATGCGCGTTTCCGTGCTGATCATTGGCTTGAGAAAGCGCTCTGCCGTCGGCAAACTCATCCTTGGCAGCGTCGCCCAGGACCTGCTGCTTTCCGTGTCCTGTCCCGTGTTGGCGGTCAAGGCAGAGAGTTAGATGGTCGACGGAATATGAGCGGGTGGCGGCAAATCAACCGGCAATTGCGGAGCAACGCCGACCAAGTGGTGCGTGAGCTTGCTGGGCCTGCGGGTGGTACGCCTGAAAGCTGAACGCCAGGTCGGACCGGCATGGTCGCCCTTGAGTTACCCGGCAAATTGCCGTATGATTCCACTCCAAAGGAGCTTACCATGCCACCAGCCGCCACCACCGCCCGACTTGAGGCCCGCATCAGCTTTGATTTACACGCCACCATCAAACGTGCCGCCGAGTTGCAAGGCCGCACCCTGACTGATTTCGTCGTCAGCGCCTTGCAAGACGCCGCGCACCATGCTGTCGAGCAAGCCGGCATCATCCGCATGTCAATGGATGATCAGGCCTGCTTTGCGCAAGCACTCCTGAATCCACCTGAGCCCACTCCCGCCCTGAAACGTGCCTTTGCAAGGCGCAAAAAACTGCTGCAAAACCCATAACGCCATATGAACACGGCACCGTTTCAGGTTGTTCCCTATCGCAGTTCGCTTGATCGCACACAGTTCAAATGCGGATCAGAACCGCTGAACCACTACTTCAGCCAGCAGGTGTCGCAAGACATACGCCGTCGTGTGACGGCCTGCTATGTCGCGCTCACATCAGACGAGCGCATCGCCGGGTTCTACACCCTGGCCTCGGCGAGTCTGTTGTTACAGGACTTGCCAGCGTCAATTTCCAAAAAATTGCCCCGCTACCCTACTGTGCCTGCTGTGCGAATGGGCAGATTGGCCGTAGCGCAAGACTTTAAGGGTCAAGGCCTGGGGAGTGCCTTGCTGGCGGATGCACTTGATCGCGCCATTCGATCTGAAATTGCAGCTTACGCCTTGGTGGTTGATGCCAAAGACGCATCAGCAGTCGCTTTTTACCGCTACCACGGGCTGATCGCCTTGCCAGACCAAGCCCAGACCCTGTTTTTGCCACTGGCCAGCGCCCGAAGCGCCGGTGCCGGTGCCTTGTAAACAGTCAAAGTTGGATTTACAGACCTTCGTGGCGGTCTGCAGCGGCAAACAGGTCCGACGCGAAATTGGGGTCTGTCCTCTGGAAGCTGGCCGCATAGGTGCGCAACTCTTCGGCTTCTTCAAAGCGGGTGGAAGTTTGCACGGTGTTTGCACCGAAAGCGACTTGCCACAGGGCGACAGTCAGGTTTTTACCCGCCACCCACAGCGCCTGCAAGGAAGCGCCCACAGTGGGTTGTGCGTTCTGGGGCAGAGAGATTGCGTTGAGTGTCGTGCTGGCCATGATGGGTTCCTTAAGAAAAAAACAACTGATGTTGCACTGCAGTATAGGGTTAACCCTAATTACGATGCAAGGGTTAACCCTAATCTTGTTGTTTCTTAGGGAGTAAGGCCTGGAGCCGCACATCCGCATCGCCAAGGAGATCAAAACACTGATCAGCACCAGCGTGGAACGGATTGAACAAGGCAGCAAGCTGGTCGATCACGCCCAACTCCTCCAAACGCTTCACACGTCGCCAGCAAGAATGATGCCCTAAAAAATCTGAATTTTGAAGTGGCAAATAAAAGCCCATTTCAGACCAAAACTTGATAATCCTTGTCCGTTGATCACGTTTATCAAGCACATTCGTTTGCCACTCTCAAACTTAGGAAGTTCCCATGAAAGCCGTTGTTTACGAAGCATTTTCTGCCCCACCCCGACTTCAAAATGTCCCGGACCCCACGCCTGTCGCCCATGGCGTTGTGGTCAAGGTGATGGCTACCGGTGTTTGTCGCAGCGACTGGCACGGCTGGGTCGGGCATGACACCGACATTCAACTGCCTCACGTGCCCGGCCACGAACTGGCCGGCATCATTGAGGCCGTTGGCAAGGACGTGACGCGCTGGAACATTGGCGACCGGGTGACGGTGCCCTTTGTGGCCGGCTGCGGGGCTTGCCCCGAGTGCCATTCCGGCAACCACCAGGTCTGCGACCATCAATTTCAGCCCGGCTTTACCCACTGGGGCTCGTTTGCCCAGTACGTGTCGATCCACAAGGCCGACATCAACCTGGTGCGCTTGCCCGAGACGCTGGACTTTGCCACCGCTGCCAGCCTGGGCTGCCGTTTTGTCACCTCATTTCGCGCCATCGTCGATCAAGGCAAAGTGACTGCTGGGCAATGGGTAGCGGTGCACGGTTGCGGCGGCGTGGGCCTGTCGGCCATCATGATTGCCAACGCGGTGGGTGCCAACGTGGTGGCCATTGATATTTCGGACGACAAGCTGGCTCTGGCCAAGGCAATGGGCGCGGTCGCTACGGTGAATGCAACGAAGGTGGCCAGCGTGGTGGAAGCGGTGACCGAGATCACCCACGGCGGTGCCCACGTTTCTGTCGACGCACTGGGTCACCCCACCACCTGCTTCAACTCGATCAGCAACTTGCGCAAACGTGGCAAGCACATTCAGGTGGGACTCATGCTGGCAGAAAACAGCACACCGGCCATCCCCATGAGCAAAGTCATCGCCCATGAGCTTGAAATCCTGGGCAGCCACGGCATGCAGGCGCACCGCTACGGCGCGATGATGGCGATGCTGCAAACGGGCAAACTGATGCCCGAAAAACTCATCGGTAAAACCATCAGTTTGGAGCAATCCATTGAGGCGCTGATGAACATGGATAAGTTTGATGTGACAGGTGTCACCGTGATCACGGAATTCTGAGCCATGCACCATGCGTGGCGGCTAACAGGGGCAACGATGATGCTGCCAATCAAGCCGCCGCCCATGAACACCGGCAACCACTCAGCCCCTGGTTATTGGGCCGACTGCAACTGGCAGACCACATTGCACTGCAATTGCGGACCAACGCGGATCAGGTGGTGTGCGAGCTCGCCACGCCGCTGCAGCGTCAACCGTCTTAGGATTTGACTGAAAAAATTCTACCCAGGGCTTGTATACCTTGCTGAATCTGCTCCACCGTCAGGCTGGCATAGCCCAGAATGAAACCGGCCGGTCGCGCTTGTGCAGCTGACTCTGGTGCTGCGAACAGCGTCGATACCGGGTAGATGCCCACCCCCGCATGGCGGGCGGCAGTCACCACATTCAACTCATCCTTGGGGTTCAGAGACGGCAGCCACAGCACCACATGCAGGCCAGCCGCAGTACCGCCGACCTGTGCGTCCTTTGGCAAATGGCGCGCCACCGCCTCCAGCAGGGCCGCACGCCGGCGTTCATTTTCGCGGCGCATGCGTCGTACATGGCGCTCATAGCTGCCACTTTCGATCAAAGACGCCAACACGCGCTGCTCCAGCACGGGCGCATGCCGATCCGTTAATCGCTTGGCCTGCCGGAACACCGACACCAGTTCAGGTGGCAGCACCAGGTAGCCCAGCCGCAGTTGAGGGGACAAGGCCTTGGAGAAGGTGCCGACATAGATCACGCGACCATCGCCATCAATCGATTGCAACGCATCGATCGGGCGCTGCCCATATCGAAACTCACCGTCATAGTCATCCTCCACGATCCAGGCGTTTTGACGTCGCGCCCATTGCAGCAGTTGCTGACGTCGTGTGATCGGCAGCACGCCACCCAACGGGAACTGGTGTGACGGCGTGACGTACACAAGGCGGGCATTACTTTCCTTGGGCAGGCGGCTGGTATCAAGACCCTGCGCATCCACGGGTGTTGCCAGGCAGCTTGCACCAGTGGCCTCGAAGCAGCGCCGCGCCATCAAGTAACCGGGGTCTTCGAAAACGAAGGCGTCGCCCGCATCCAGCAGCAGCCGGGCGCACAGGTCGATGGCCTGTTGCGAGCCGTGTACCACCAGGATTTGCCCGGCGTCACATGTCAGACCCCGGGCACGCCGCAGATAGCCTTGTAGTGCGCTGCGCAGTGAGGCATCACCTTCGGGCGGTACGTAGTACAGACGTTGCTGTTGTTGCAGCAGTTCAGTCTGGTAGGCACGCCGCCAGGCCAGGGTTGGAAAGTCCCGAGAAGCCACCGCGCCGTACAAAAAGTCGAATCGGGCGGGTTCAGCATGCGGCAAGGCCGACATGCCGATTGCCAGCAGGCGCTGCCCATAGTCAGACAGTGTGGGTGCAGGCCGGGTGCCGCAGCTGCTGCTGGGTAACTCGGCGGGTGCCGGTGCCGTCAGTGGTCTGGCGACCCGGGCCGCTCGCCCCGTGGACGTGACCAGGTAACCCTCAGCCACAAGTTGCTCGTAGGCGGCAGTAACCGTGGTACGCGATACCCCCAACTCGGCAGCGAGGCCTCGCGTGGACGGCGCCCGTGCGCCCGCTGGTAACGTGTCGTCCACGATCTGGGCACGCAGCAGGTCATAGACGTGGCGCCCGGCACCGGTTGCGCCGCGCCGGCCATGGGATGGTGGTTGTGACTGGACCATAAATAAATTGTAAAACTGGTTCTTCCAATTGTGCCGGTTCTGGGCAACAGTAGCGACGACTTCTCGTTTTCCATTCAAAAGCCTACGATGTACATCCCCGCACACTTTCTTGAAACCCGACCTGAAGCATTGCAGCGCATCATGCGCGAGCACCCCCTGGGCATGTTGGTCACCCACGCAAGCGCCGGGCTGGATGCCGACCACCTACCGTTTGAGTTCGATGCGGGTGCGGGAGCGCACGGAGCCCTCATCGCGCACGTGGCCCGAGCCAATACGCTTTGGCAGCGTTGCCCAACCGGCACGCCGGTGATGGTGGTGTTTCGCGGCGCCGAAGCCTATATTTCACCCAACTGGTACCCCAGCAAGCATGAGGCGCATCGCCAGGTGCCGACCTGGAATTACGAAGTGGTGCATGCGCACGGCACGATCACCGTGCAGGACGACGAACGCTTTGTCCGTCGCGTGCTTGCACAGCTGACGCGACGGCACGAAGCCACGGAGCCCAGGCCCTGGAAGATGGGGGACTCCGAACCGGAGTTCATCGACACCATGCTGCGCAACATCGTGGGCCTCGAAATTGCCATCGCCTCGCTGGTAGGCAAGGTCAAGCTCAGCCAGAACCGGGAAGTGCGCGATCGTCTCAATGCCGCCGACACCCTGGATGCACGGGGGCACAGCGCCATGGCGCAGGCCATGCGCAAGGCCGGATGAGCACCATGTACACAGCCACTTTCACGTTCGCAAAAGGCGTGTTCGACGAAAAGTTTCATACACTGGACGCCGAGATTGCGCAACTTGCGAAATCCATCCCTGGCTACCTGGGCGAAGAGGCCTGGGAGAACCCGTGAATTACATGAATCCCGGCCGACCCTCGTCTATAGTCGCCTGGGCCCCGACTTTTCAACCTGCGCACTTGGGGTAAACGACCATTTGTCCGCAGCGTCCTGGCCGCAGCCACCCTGTTGATCAGCGCAGGCCGTCAGGTTTCATGACAAAGCCGCCGGCAGCGAAACGCAAGGCCAATCATCTTGAACACTATTTTGGAATTCCCACATGGAAATTAAAGTCAACTTTCTCGACAAGCTTCGTCTTGAAGCCAAGTTCGATGATTTCACGGTAGTGGCCGACCAGCCTATCCGCTATAAGGGCGATGGCTCGGCGCCGGGTCCGTTCGATTATTTTCTGGCTTCATCGGCCTTGTGTGCGGCTTACTTTGTGAAGCTGTACTGCGACACCCGCAATATTCCGACCGAACACATCCGCCTGTCGCAGAACAATATTGTTGATCCGGGAAACCGCTACCAGCAGATTTTCAAGATTCAGGTCGAGTTGCCGGCGGACATCTCCGCCAAGGACCGGCAAGGCATTTTGCGCTCCATCGACCGTTGCACGGTGAAAAAAGTGGTGCAAACCGGGCCCGAGTTTGTGATCGAGGAAGTCGAAAATTTGGATGCCGATGCTCAGGCCTTGCTGACGCTGAATCCGGATTCAAATGCATGCACTTGTATTGTCGGCAAAGATCTGCCTCTTGAGCAGACCATCGCCAATATGTCAGGAGTTTTGGCAGGCCTGGGCATCAAGATTGAAATCGCTTCGTGGCGCAATCTGGTGCCCAATGTGTGGTCGCTGCATATCCGCGATGCGCACTCGCCGATGTGTTTTACCAACGGCAAGGGATCGACCAAGGAAAGCGCCTTGGCGTCGGCGCTGGGCGAATATATCGAGCGACTGAATTGCAATCATTTCTACAACCACCAGTTCTGGGGGGAAGAGATTGCCAACGCGGCCTTCGTCCATTACCCGAATGAGCGCTGGTTCAAGCCCGGCCGCAAAGATGCGCTGCCGGTTGGAATCCTCGATGAATACTGCCTGAAAATTTACAACCCCGATGGCGAGTTGCGTGGCTCGCATTTGGTCGACACCAACTCCGGCAATGCGCAGCGCGGCATTTGTGCGCTGCCGTATGTGCGCCAGTCGGACGGCGAGGTGGTGTATTTCCCATCCAACCTGATCGACAACCTGTTCCTCAGCAATGGCATGAGTGCCGGCAATACGCTGCCTGAAGCGCAGGTGCAATGCCTGTCGGAAATTTTCGAACGGGCGGTCAAACGCGAAATTCTGGAAGGTGAAATCGCGCTGCCGGATGTGCCGCAGGAGGTGCTGGCGAAATATCCCGGCATTCTGGCCGGCATTGAGGGGCTGGAAAAACAGGGTTTTCCGGTGCTGGTAAAGGATGCTTCGCTGGGCGGGGAATTTCCCGTGATGTGCGTCACCTTGATGAACCCGCGCACGGGCGGTGTGTTTGCCTCGTTCGGGGCGCACCCCAGCTTGGAGGTGGCGCTGGAGCGCAGTTTGACCGAGTTGCTGCAGGGGCGCAGTTTTGAAGGCCTGAACGATTTACCTCGGCCCACCTTTGAAAGTAACGCGGTGACTGAGCCGAATAACTTTGTTGAACACTTTATCGATTCCAGCGGCGTGGTGTCCTGGCGCTTTTTCAGCGCCAAAGCGGATTACGATTTTGTCGAGTGGGACTTTTCTGGCCGTGGTGAAAACTCCAATGCCATTGAGGCCGCCACCTTGTTCGGCATTCTCGAAGCCATGGGCAAGGAAGCGTACATGGCGGTGTACGACCAACTGGGCGCAACCGCCTGCCGCATCCTGGTGCCGGGGTATTCGGAAATTTATCCGGTCGAGGATCTGATCTGGGACAACACCAACAAAGCGCTGGTCTTTCGCGCCGATATCCTGAACCTGCATCGTCTCGACGATGCCGGCCTGGCAGCACTGCTTGAACGATTGGAGAACAGCGAGCTGGATGATTACACCGACATCGTCACCTTGATCGGCATCGAATTTGACGAGAACACGGCCTGGGGCCAGCTGACAGTCCTGGAGCTGAAGCTGCTGATCAATCTCGCCCTGAAACAATTTGAAGCGACGCAAGAGCTGGTGGGCGCCTTCCTGCAGTACAACGACAACACGGTCGAGCGCGGATTGTTTTATCAGGCCTTGAATGTGGTGCTTGAGGTGCTGCTGGACGACGAGCTGGAACTGGACGATTACGTGATCAACTTCCGCCGGATGTTTGGCAACCCACGGATGGATGCGGTGCTGGGGTCAGTGGACGGCAGCGTGCGCTTCTTCGGCTTGACGCCAACGAGCATGAAACTGGAAGGGCTCAACAGGCACCAGCGCCTGATCGACAGCTACCAAAAACTGCACATGGCGCGGGCCAATGTGGCGGCTACGTCCAGCTAGGGTTACGTGTCATGCCTGCGATGATGGCGTTCATCCCGAAATTGCGGGGGGGCAAACTCGGGTAACACAGACGTGAGAATTGACTACTCTGTGTGCCAGCGGACCAGCTCAATCCGTTCGATTGCCTGCTGCACCTTGGGTGCGCAATCGGGACGCAGGCGCCGTTGGTGCTGCCGGTCGACCCAGGCCAATCGTTTTTGCAGGCAATGCTCGGGTGCGGTAGTCGCCTCGGACTGACCCAGTGGCCAGCTGGACGGAAGCTTGCAGATGGTGCTGCCGGACTGGAAGCTGCCTGACATGGCGATTTATGCGCTGTACCCCTCGCGCAAGCATTTGTCGCCTGCGGTGCGGGCTTTGCTGGATTTTCTGGTGGAGCGGTTCGTCAAGATACCTTGGTAATGGCCTGTCTTGGTTTGGCGACCACGCAATTGGGACGGAGGCCAACAACAAAACCTCATGACGGCTGTCTAAATTCCTGAGCGCCTCTATATTGCCTAGGGTTTACCCCATTGGTATAGTGATCATGTCGTCATACCATCACACCACTTCAATGTTCTAGCAAATGAAGCCCATGGTCAGTTTGGGTCATGGTAGATAACCAGGATGGAGAAATTGATGACTGCAAAAATTGCATTGTTTGGAGCAGGCGGAAAGATGGGCGTTCGCCTGTCACAGAACCTGAAGGGATCAGCTTTTGAAGTGAGGCACGTCGAGCCCGGCGAAGTGGGCCGCCGGCGCCTGCTTGAAGAAGTGGGCGTTGAGTGCACCACAGTGGACGAGGCGATCGATGGCGCTGACGTGGTGATCCTCGCTGTTCCTGACACCTTGATCGGCAAATTGTCAGCAGAAATCGCACCCAAATTGAAGGCCGGCACGATGCTCATGACATTGGATGCCGCGGCCCCTTTCGCAGGTCACTTGCCGCAGCGCGCTGACCTGGTGTACTTCGTGGCACACCCTTGCCACCCGTCGATCTTTAACCCTCAGGCGCACATTGAAGGCAGGCCTGACTATTTTGGCGGGGTGTCCGCGCCACAGTCCATTGTCAGCGCCCTCATGCAAGGACCTGAGTCAGCATTTGATTTGGGCGAGGCCGTCGCCAAGACAATCTACCAACCCATCGCTCGTTCCTACCGTGTGACCGTTGAACAGATGGCCTTGCTCGAACCCGGCTTGTCGGAAACGGTGTGCGCCACCTTGCTTGACGTCATGCGCGAAGCCATGGACGAGGTCGTTTCGCGTGGCGTACCGGCCGAGGCGGCCCGGGATTTCCTGCTCGGACACATGACCATCCTGAGCGCGGTGATCTTCAAACAGATACCGGGTCAGTTCTCTGACGCGTGCAACAAGGCCATCACCTTTGGCAAGCCGCGCCTGATGCGCGATGACTGGAAGAAGATCTTTGATCACGGCGAGATCGCCGACAGTATCCAGCGCATCACCTGACAGTCGAAATCACTTTTCCCCCTAACCAACCCAAAAACAGGAGACACACCATGAAACTCAACTCAATTGCCGCTCTGGCCTTGATCGGTCTAGGCTATGCGTGCAGCGCTGGCGCGCAAACCGTCATGAAAATCAGCTATTCGACTTCGATCAACTCCCACTATGGGATTGGCTCGGTGGCCTTTTGTAACGAGGTCGAAAAGGGCACTCAAGGTCGCTATAAGTGCCAACAGTTCCCTAACGCCGCCTTGGGTGGCGAGCGCGAAATGATCGAGGCTGTGCAACTTGGCACGCAGGACCTGGTCAACGCGTCGACAGGTGCCTTGGGCAACTTCGTGCCCGAGGTCAAGATTGTTGATATCCCCTTCCTGTTTCGCGACTATGACCATGCGCGAAAGGTGATGGATGGTCCGTTTGGCCAAGATCTTCTCAAGAAAATGAGCGCCAAGGGTTTGGTTGGATTGGCGTGGACCGAGAACGGCTTTCGGCACATGACCAACAGCAAACGCCCAATCGTTCAAGCCAGCGATGCCAGTGGTCTGAAAATGCGCACGATGGAAAACAAGGTGCATCTGGAAGGCTACCGAACCTTCGGCATTCTGCCAACGCCCATGGCCTGGCCCGAGGTGTTTACCGCTTTGCAGCAGGGCACCGTCGATGGGCAGGAGAATCCGATTCCGGTGATTCTTTCGGCCAAACTGTCGCAGGTGCAGAAGCATCTTTCTTTGACAAAACATGTCTATTCACCAGCCGTGCTGATCGTGTCGCCCACGATCTGGAACAAGCTGACGGACGCCGAGAAAGTCATCTTCCAGGAAGCTGCGAAAAAGGGCGCTGTCGCGCAGCGCAAGAAGGTCAACGACGATGAGCGCGATGGCTTGGCCGAGCTCAGGAAGGAAGGTGTGCAGATCGTTGAGAACGTCAACAGTGAGAGCTTCCGCAAGGCAGTCCAACCCGCTTACGCCAATTTCGCCAAGGAATTTGGAGCCGACAAGATAGCAGCCATTCAGGCTGTGAAATAAGCCAGCCAAACGCAGACATCACGGCGTGAGTTTTTCGGACCACCCACATGAAAACGCTCATCCTTCACCTTGACCGCCTGCTCACCGGCTTGTGCCTGTATGTGGGCTGTGCCTTGCTGGCCCTCATCTCCCTGCTGGGGATCTGGCAGGTCTTGACACGCTTTGTCTTTTCGCAACCCTCTATCTGGACAGAAGAGGCAATGCGCCGCCTACTGATCTGGATGGTGATGCTGGGCATCGTGGCCGCTTTTCGCAACGGTTCATTGGTGTCCGTTGATTTGATGCTGCGTCTATCGCGTGGCACCTGGCGCAACACGGTTCGCCGGGTCATCACCCTGGTTAACCTCGTGTTTCTCAGCACGATCGCCTGGTTCGGCATTGAGCTTGTGCGTCGGGTGCGCTTCCAGACATTTGCCAGCATGGACCTCTCCATGGGGTGGGCTTACGGCGCCATACCGGCAGGTGCCGTGCTGGCCCTGCTGGCCGTGATCGCACATCACATTGACCCGCGCGATGACGAACTCACGACCGCCCAGTAGCTGCGCTAACCCGGCAACACCATGTCTATTACCCTGTTAATCACCATGCTGTTGGGCTTTGCCTTCAGCATCTCTATTGCTGTGTCCATTGGCGGCTCAGCTATCCTGGGCCTGGCTGTCTTTGACAACAGCAAGCTCATCATGGCCCCCAAGGAGCTGTTCAGCGCCATTGACAAATTTCCGCTGGCGGCAATTCCCTTTTTCATCCTCGCCGGCAATCTGATGGAAACCGGCGGTATATCCCGCCGTTTGGTCAGCTTCGCCAAGTCCTTGGTCGGGGGGGTTCAAGGCGGACTCCCGATGACCTGTGTGCTCACTTGCATGATCTTCGCCGCGGTCTCCGGCTCGTCGGTGGCAACCACCTTTGCGATAGGTTCCATCCTGATTCCGGCACTGATCAAACACGGCTACCCGGTTGGTTTTTCCGCAGCGCTGCAGGCCACGTCGGCTGAGTTGGGTGTCGTCATTCCACCGTCCATCCCCATGATTTTGTTCGGCGTGGCCGCTGAAGTCTCGATTGGAGAACTGTTCATCGCCGGCATCTTCCCTGGTCTTCTGATTGGTGCCGCGCTCATGCTGTTCGTTCATCTCTGGTGCCGCTTCAAGGGCCTTGGCAAAAACGACGGCGATGGTCGTTTGCAGGTGGGTCGTGCCACCGTTGAGGCGGCCTGGGCACTTCTCATGCCGGCCATCATCCTGGGCGGCATCTACGGCGGCATTTTCACGCCCACGGAAGCCTCGGTGGTCGCGGTGTTTTACGCGCTGATGGTGGGGTTTGTCATTCACCGCGAACTCAAACTGGTTGACCTGCTGGCGGTCTTTCAAAAGTCATTGCTGTCCAGCGCGGTGATCATGTTCATCATTGCCAATGCCGGCCTGTTCGCATTCCTGATCACACGCGCCGGCATTCCCGAAGCCATTGGTCTGTGGTTGAAGGATGTGCTGCAGTCACCTGTATGGTTCCTGCTGGGTGTGAATGCCGCGCTTTTTGTGATCGGCATGTTCATTGAGACATCGGCCGCCATCATTGTGCTGGCACCGATCCTGGTGCCCGTGGCCGTTTTTTTTGGCATTGATCCGGTGCACTTCGGCATGATCATGATCGTTAACCTGGCCCTGGGGATGATCACGCCGCCGTTTGGCGTCAACCTGTTTGCGGCCTGCACTGTCGCCAGGATTTCGCTCGACCGCATCGTGCCCTACCTGTTGCCGTTTGTGCTGGTCATTTTGGGTTGTCTGGCCCTCATTACCTACCTTCCATCCATTTCCCTTGCGCTGCGTGATGTGGTCTACCCGAGGACGCCCGTGGAGAACCCCATGCCAGTACCAACCATTGGGCCCAAATAAATGCAAACCCCTTCCACCCCCCCGTCCGATCGCATCCACGCCACCTATTGGCTGGAAACCGGTGATCACCCAATGCGTGCAGCTGAGGTGATCGCTGGTGAACAGTCCAGTGGCACCTTTCTGGCACTGGCAAACGAAACGCCCGAGCTCAAACAGCGCAGCGGCGCGCGTGTCGAGCGCCTTGAAATTCTCGACACCGTTGACGAACCCAGCCTGCCGGGTCGTTACAAGCCGGGCGCCCGGTTCACGCGCTGCATGCTGGAACTGTCATGGTCCATCGACAACATGGGGCCGTCACTTCCCAACGTCATGGCCACGGTGGCCGGCAATTTATTTGAACTTCAGTGTGTCTCCGGCTTGCGCATCAAGGACCTGAAGCTGCCCGCTGCCTTTGCCAACGCCTACCCTGGGCCGGCATTCGGTATTGCCGGTACCCGGCGTCTGGCGGGTGTTGATAAGGGCCCATTGGTTGGCACCATCGTCAAACCCAGCGTGGGCCTGGACCCCGAGCAAACCGCAGCCGAAGTCCGCAAGCTGCTGGACGGTGGCATTGACTTCATCAAAGACGACGAGCTGCAGGCTGACGGGCCGCATTGCCCATTTGATCAGCGTGTTCGCGCGGTGATGCGGGAGGTGGACCTGGCAACCCAGCGACTGGGCCGCAAGCCCATGGTCGCCTTTAACCTGACCGGGGACCTTGATGAAATGAAGCGGCGCCATGATCTGGTGCTGTCGCTGGGCGGTAGCTGTGTCATGGTCAGCCTCAACTCCGTGGGTCTGGTGGGTCTGCGTGAACTGCGCCGCCACAGCGCCCTGCCCATCCATGCGCATCGAAACGGCTGGGGCTACCTGAGCCGCAGTCCGGCGGTTGGCTGGGACTATGCGCCGTGGCAACAGCTGTGGCGACTTGCAGGTGCAGACCATCTGCACGTGAATGGACTGGGCAACAAGTTCAGCGAGAGTGATGAAGAAGTTGCCATGGCCGCCGCTGCCGTGCTGCGGCCGCTGTGGTCACACGCCCCAATGGCCGTCATGCCGGTGTTCAGCTCAGGCCAGACGGGTCTGGTCGCTGCGGCCACCTACGCCGTCACAGGCAGCACCGACCTCATCTTTGCCGCCGGCGGCGGTATCTTCGGTCACCCGGGCGGCGTGGCTGCGGGCGTGACCGCCATGCGCCAGGCCTGGGATGCGGCGGTGGCCGGTGTCAACATCGGGGACCATGCGGCGACCCATGCTGAGCTGAATCAGGCGTTGTCCTTCTGGTGATGCGCATGATGAATCAGGCAACACCACTCCCCCCCGGCCCGTTGCTGGCTTATTACGGCGATGATTTCACCGGATCGACCGACGTCATGGAGGCCTTCACCTCGGCGGGTGTCGCTACCGTGCTGTTTCTCAAGACGCCATCGCTTGAATGGGTCAAGCGCTTCAGTCACATGCGCTGCATCGGCCTGGCAGGCACGGCTCGGGGCCACACGCCCGACTGGATGTGCCAGCACCTTCCTCAGGCTTTCAGCAGTTTGACGGCGTTTGGCGCCCCGGTGTTGCAGTACAAGGTGTGTTCAACTTTCGACTCCAGCCCGCAACGTGGCTCCATTGGCCAAGCCATTGAGCTTGGCGTGAAGCAAATGGCAGGAACCTGGTCCCCGACGATCGTCGGTGTGCCAAGGCTGGGTCGCTATCAAACCTTTGGCAACCTGTTTGCGGCCATGGGCGCAGAGGTCCACCGGCTGGACCGCCACCCAACCATGTCGCGCCACCCGGTGACACCCATGCTTGAATCTGACTTGCGCTTGCACTTGAGCCAGCAGACGGACCGACGGATTGCGCTGATCAATCTGCTGGCCCTGAAACAGGGACAGGGCGACGCGGCGCTGCAAGCCGTGATCGGCGACGACACGCCGGTGGTCATGCTCGATGTCATGGATGACGAGACGCTGGCCGAGGCCGGTCGACTGGTTTGGGAGCACCGTGGGCAGGGCGTCTTCAGCGCGTCTTCTTCCGGGTTGGAGTACGCGCTGGTTGCGCACTGGCGCAAGTCCGGCCTGCTGCCCGAATTACCAGTTTTGCCGAAAACTACACCGGTTTCTGCCATTGCGGCCGTCAGTGGCAGTTGTTCACCGGTGACGGCATCACAAATTGACTGGGCTTCCCGCCATGGTTTCGTGACCGAACGCCTGAACATCGAGCCCGTGCTGCAAGCGGACCGGCGCGAGGCAGAAATCGAGCGGGTGGTCAGCGTTGCGGTGAGTGCACTGGTCGACGGCCAAAGTCCGCTCATCTACTCGGCCGCTGGGCCTGACGACCCGGCTGTCACCGGCTTTGCAGGCCACGCCCAGGTGGCTGGTCACAGCGTGCCGGTCGCCAATGCGCTGGTGGGCAAGGCCCTGGCTGACACCATGCGCCAATTGGTGATTCGCACCAAGGTGCGCCGACTCGCGATAGCGGGTGGCGACAGTTCAGGCGCGGTGGCAGGTGCGCTTGACATGATGGCCCTCACCATGTCTGCCCAGTTGGTTCCCGGCGCGCCACTGTGTCGGGTGTGGTCCGATACACCTGGCATGAACGGCATGGAGCTTGTGCTCAAGGGCGGACAAATGGGGCAAGCCGACTTTTTCGGGCGAGTGCTGCAAGGCACGCCCTGACGAAGCAACCGACCTGAGGTATCCTTGACTGCATGACTATTGAACACATACAGCGTCGCAAGATTTCCCACGAAGTACTTGATCGACTGCTCTTGCGTATCCGTGCAGGCGAATGGGGGCCGGGTGACCAGCTTCCTTCAGAGCGAGACATCATGGAATCCTACGGGGTCGGCAGACCTGCTGTGCGCGAAGCAATGCAGGCCATGGAACGCTCAGGAATCGTGGAGATCGTTCATGGCGAGCGGGCACGTGTGGTGGTGCCCACAGCCGACCTTTTGATTGAGCAGATTGCCGGCGGCGCCCAACATTTGCTGCGCATGCAGCCCGACATGCTTGGTCATATGAAAGACGCGCGCCTGTTCCTTGAAACCGGCCTGGCTCGAATTGCAGCCGAACGCGCGACACCAGGTGATATCGCGCACTTGCAGCAGCGTCTCGATGAACAGCGCGCCGCCTTGACAGAGAGCGAGTTGTTCCTGCAGCGCGACATGATGTTCCACCGTGAAATTGCCATCATTGCGGGCAATCCCATCTTCCCGGCGATCGTCGAAGCGCTATTTAACTGGGCCAGCGAGTATTACCAGACCATCGTGCGGGCGCCCGGGGCCGAGCAAATTACGCTGGCCGAACATACCCGCATATTGGAAGCGATCGCCGCCAATGACCCGTCTGCGGCTGCCAAGGCGATGCATGAACACCTGACACGGGCCAATGTTCTGTACCACGCTTGACACACACAAAGACCTACTTGCCGCCAATCGACTTCTGCAAGATTGCCAGCACGGTGTTCAGGTCTTCGATCGGCACCTGACCGGGGGCCGAGCTGCTGGCCCCCACGGCAAAGGTCAGGGCTGAACCAAAAGTCCAGCCAAACAGACGCGTCATGGCGCCATATGGCCCCATCGACATGCTAATCAGCGGAATACGCAGCTTTTTGCTGGCTTCGCGGGTGGCGGTCAAGAGCGTCAGCACGTCGTCGAGGTCGCGCGGCATCACGGCCACCTTGGCCACGTCGGCACCCAACTGGTCGGCCGTCAGGAATTTACTCGCCAGCGTTTCCAGCCCCGGTGTGAAAGAAAAATTGTGGAACGACAGCACCAGCTTGATGTTGTTGGCTTTGGCAGCCGTGCGCACCCGCACGATGTTGGCGGCGTCGTTGGCCATTTCGTAGTCGATCAGGTCAATGCTTTTGCTCTCGCAGACCGCCGTGTACATTGCGATGACCTGATCTTCGTTCAGGGCGATCTTTTCACCGCCTTCGATGGTAGAACGGCGGGTGAACAGCACAGGGATGTTGCCGGCGGCCTGCTTGATGGCCTGCGCTGCGGCAATGACGGCGACGCTGTCACCAATGGCGTCAAAAAAGTCAACCCGCCATTCCAGCACATTGGGCTGCTTGGGCAACACCACGGCCAACTCAGTCATGAGCTGGTCCAGTGTGCGGCCCACCAGCGGGGTGCAGATCAGTGGGAATTTGCCGCCTGCAATGGCTTGTCCGTTCAATTCAATAGCTTTGTTGGTTTGCATCGTTTACTCCAATAAAAACAGCCTGCCAGCACCACCAGGGCACAGGCAGGCACTTTACGCGATATCGCTATCAGCAGGCGCTGGCCATGTCTTCGGAAGTGAATTCACCTTCTTCCAGGGCCGGATCATAAAACTCGCCAAAGAGCTCCTGGTCAGAAGGTTTGTCGTCTGGAATAGGCACCGACACCCAGGTGGTGTTCATGTAGTGCTTGAGGCTCACATTTTCGCTGATCACGTTGCCGCCCCAGGTGCCGCAGCCCAGGCTGGAGGTCATGGGCATGCCGTTGTTGAAGGCACCGGCATTGGCTTTGCTTTGGGGCTGGCGCACCATCATGCGGCTCACCGGTGCTGCCATGGCCAACTGGTGGATGTGCTCGGGGTTGAACGAGTAAATGCCGCACGAGTGGCCCTTGCCGCCCACGTTGTAAATGCCGCGCATCATGCCCAGAGCTTCGTCAAAGCTGCCGTACTTGTAGACGGCCAGCAGCGTGGTGAGCTTTTCACCGGAGTACGGATATTCTTTGCCAATGCCGTCGCCGCGCACGATGATGAACTTGCGGTCCGCAGGAATGCTGAAACCTGCGGCCTCGGCCAATTTTTGCGGCGACACCGCCACGGTGTCGGCCAGGCGGTGGTTTTCGTCGTCCCACATGGCTTTGCGCAGTTTGGCTTTTTCGTCCTCATTGGCCAGGTAGCCGCCCTCGACCTGCAGTTGGGCCAACAGTGCGTCAAAGATCGATTCCTGGATGATCAAATTACCGTCGGCCGAGCAGCCCGAGCCGAAGTCGGACGTTTTGCTCAAGCGGGTGTTCATGGCTGCCTCGGCAATGTTGGCGGTTTCGTCGATCACCATGGTCGAGTTGCCTGCGCCCACGCCATAAGCCGGGGTGCCCGAGCTGTAGGCGGCGCGCACCATGGGCTGGCCACCAGTGGCAATCACCAGGTCGGCTTCAGCCATCAGCGCTTGCGACATCGGGATGTTGACCTTGGTCAGGCATTGCAGCAGGTCGGGCGGTGCGCCTTCTTTTTCCAGCGCCTCACGCATCAGGCGCACGGTCTCAAAACTGGTCTTCTTGGCGCGTGGGTGCGGCGAGAAGATCACCGCGTCGCGTGCCTTGATGCCGTAAATGGCGTTGCCAGCGGGCGTCAGGTCAGGGTTGGTGGTGGGCACAATACAAGCCACCACACCGGCTGGCTTGCCGTATTTGACGATGCCTTTTTCCGGAATTTCTTCAATGATGCCAACACTCTTCTGGCGCAGCGCATCACGCAAAATGCCGCGAATTTTCAGGCGCTTGCCCATGCGGCTGACCGGGTCGCCCAGGCGGCTCTCGGCAATACCTTCTGCGACCAGGCGGGTGAAAGTTTTTTTGTTCGACACAGCCCAGGCCACGGCTTGGCACAGGCGATCAACACGGGCCTGGTCATAGGTCTCAATGATGGCCAAGGCAGCGCGCGCTTTGGCAAAGGCGTTGTCGAGTTCTTCGCGTTGTTCGGCGTTGATCTCGGTCTTTTTGAGTTCTGGGGGGATGTTGCTCATGATTTGTCTCCGGTTTAGGGGGTGTGAGAAATAGGGGAATGGTTTGCCTGTGGGGCTGTTTGTAGGGTCGACTTCAGTCGACCTGGCCGAATGAATTCGGCCCCACAAAGACCGCGAAATTGAAGTTGTGTTGTTTCACATGCATTCTCAATCCAGGTGACTTCGCGCAGTTTGCAGGGCGCGGCGGGCGTAGGCTTCAAAACCAATTTCAGCGGCTAACGCGTCGCCCGGAATCTCCAGGGTGTAGGTGATGGGGTCGGGCAGGCAGGCCAGGATGTCTTTCACGCCAAAGGCGCCGTCGCCCGGGAACAGGCGGTCGCTACGGGCCTCGTGCAGGATGCTGTCCATGCCGGGGGCGATGGTGGCGGGGCCGTCGCACACATGGGCGAATTGGAACCATTCACGCGGCAGGCTTTTCAGCGCATCATGGCTGGAGTTGGAGCGAAAAAAGTGCAGCATGTCGATCAATATGCCCGCATTGGAACGTTTGACGGTGTTGAGCACCGTCGTGGCAGTCTCCAGGTTGCCGGTCTCGGTCCACCACGGAAATTCCAGACTGATGGTGATACCCAGCGGCTTGGCGTAGTCACACAGGGTGGCAAAACGCGCGTGGGCACGCTCGCGATTGGGGTCAGGCAACTGGCAGATCACATGTTTGGCACCCAACTCGGCGGTGGCGTCGAGCATCGGAAAAAAACTCTGCGCATCCAGGCTGGGGTCCATGCGGGCCAACTCGACGTCCCACACCTTGATGCCGGTTGCCGCCAGTTTGGCCTTGGTGGCGGCCATGGCGGTTTTACTGGCGATGATCGGGTAAAGCGGCTCAGTGTCGGTGACCCGACTCAGGCGCAGACCCACATAGTCGTAGCCGGTTTTGGCGGCGACTTCAATCAGATCCACCGGCGGCAGCGCCATGGCTGTCAGGTGGGCCAATGAGTATTCGTGTTTCATGACAAGGCACCGCCTGCAGCCGCTACTGTGCTGGTATCGGCGTGATGGACCTTCTTGCCGGGCGAATAAATGTCCATGATGTTCCAGTGACCAGCCGTTTCAACCGGTGCGTTTTGCATCGCCACGTCAATGACAAACGGACGGTTGGAAGCCATGGCTTGTTCCAGCGCGGGCTTGAACTCCTCCGCGGAAGTCACGCGCACACCTTCCGCACCGTAAGCACGGGCAATGGCCGCAAAGTCAGCCTGGAACGGTGCGCCGTCCTTGAAGAACAGCGTGCCGACCGTGGTGCCGTAGTGCGCCAGCTGCAAACCGGCGATGGTGCCGAAGGCGCAGTTGTTCATGATCACCCAGATCACCGGCACATTGCTTTCCACGGCGGTGGCGAGCATGGCCGGATTCTGGCCAAAACCACCGTCACCAACCAGCGACACCACCACGCGCCCCGGGCAGGCAATCTTGGCACCGATGGCCGCCGGTGCGCCGAAACCCATGGTGGCAAAGCCGCCCGGTGTCAGGATGCTGCCGGGAGTGAAGATGTCAAACTGCTGGCCCACGCCGTTCTTGTTCCAGCCCACGTCGGTGGTGATGATCACGTCACGCGGCAGCACGGCGCGCGCGTCGGCCAGGATACGCTCGGGGCGCATCGGGAAAGCATTGCTTTGCTGGGCCGCCACCAGGCCGGCTTTGAAGGTGCTGCGGTTGGCAGCCATCTCGGCTTTCAGTACATCATTCTTGAAACCTTGCGTGTAAAGCTTTTTTGCAACCCGGTTCAGCACCTTCAGCGCTTGCTTGAGGTCAGCCACGGCGCCAATCTTTACGGGATAGTTGCGGCCGATTTCGCTGGCGTCAATGTCGATGTGGATCAGCTTGCTCTTGGTAAAGTCAAAGGTGTACTCGTTTTCCCACGAGCTGCAATCGGCTTCGGCAAAGCGGGTTCCCAGACCGAACACCAGGTCCGCGTTCAAGCACTTATCGTTGATGAACTTCGTGCCCCAGAAACCGGTCATGCCCAGGATAAAGGGGTGGTCGTCCGGCAGCACACCCTTGCCCATCAGACTGTGCGACACGGGCAGGCTCATGTGATTGACAAACTCTTCCAACTCGGCCGTGGCGTTGGCCAGTACCACGCCGCCACCGACATGCAGTTGGGGGTTTTTGGCAGCCACCAGGGCTTCGATGATTTGTGTTGCAACTTCGTCGTCAATTGACGGGGTGTGTAATTTCTTGGTATGTAACTTCAGTTTGGCAAACAGTTCAACGTCCACTTCCTTCGAGAAGATGTCCATCGGCACCGACACCAGCACGGGGCCCGGGCGGCCTGATTCGGCCAGTTGGAACGCCTTTTCGATGATTTCGGGGAACAGGTCAGGGCGCTCAACGCGCCAGACGCGCTTGCAGAACGGACGGTAGATTTCCGACTGGGCCGCATCCGAGTGCAGGTTGATTTCCTGGTGCGGGTGCTTGCCGTAGTAGTGGCTGGGCACGTCGCCGGCAATGACCACCATCGGCACCGAGTCCAACGCGGCATTGGCGACACCGGTGGCGGCGTTGGTCAGGCCGGGGCCGAGGTGGCTCAGCACCACCGCGGTGGTTTTCTTGGCGCGGGCGTAACCGTCGGCGGCGTGGGCGGCCACCTGCTCGTGGCGGGTGTTGATGAACTTGATGCTGCTTTTTTCCAGCGCCGTCAGCACCGCAATGTTGGTATGGCCACAGAGGCCGAAAATGTGCTCAACGCCGCGGTCTTCGAGGTACTTGACCAGTTGGTGCGAAATCAGATCCTGCATTTTTGTCTCCTGATGTGAATGGGCTGCGTTGTCTTTGGGAAGTCGAAAACGTGCGATAAACAGATAAATCTCGAAAAGTTTCGGTACTTTATCTATTTCGAATGAAAATTTTTAACTAAATTGTTCATTTATGTTCGTTATTCGCTCATTTATAGTCGATAAACGAACGAAATAAGGGTTATCACTAGGTTTGTTGCCGATCTCTGCCCTAGAAGATACTGAAAGCCATCACGCCCTTGAGGAAACCATGCGCCAACCTGCCACAAACAAGCACACCGTTCAGCAACGCTGACCGCCACCGGTTTTGTGATTCTGGGCACGGAAGGCGCAGGCCAGCCTGATCGCGGCAACGCCGTTCCAGGGTTGGCGTCAGCTGGTGTTTGCCACCTACGCGACACCAAAAATACAGCAATCTGTTGAACAGCCGCAGGGTATCGGTATGGGTGAACGGCTGCAAAGCAAGCCGTGCTGCTGGGTGCAGCGGTTGAGGCTTACCAGGTGGTGCGCAGCATTAACGATGTGACTTGGTGGACTGTGGACAACCTGAACACGCCCTGAGGCCGTGGCCCCAGGTCAGTCCAGCATGTCAAAGCCTTGCGCTTCCACGGACACAAAGGCACGGGTCAACTCGGCCACTGCGGCATAAAAGCGCGCCTTGGGGTGCTGGGCAATGGCATCCACCAGCGGCACGGCCCAGGGTTGCAGGTGCTCGGCAAAAAAGCTCTGCTGACGCGTCAGGTTGGCCACCGCCACGTCGTCGCCAGCAATCAGGTAACGCATGACTTCGCAAAGGTAAGCGATATGGTCTTCGGTGTCGGACATGGCCTCATCACGCGCCAGGCCCAGGCTGGTGAGTTCGGTACGCAGGCGCGCCAGCGGTTTTTCGTTGAGGAAACCACTCAGGTAGTGGGAGCCATAGAGGTAGACCTCGGGCTTGCCGACACCGCCAAACAGGGCGTTGTATTCGTCGGCAATGGCGTCGTCGCGCAGCTCGCGCGCCAACCCGACCAGGGCGCGCCAGGGTTCCTCTAAAAAGCCACCAGCAGCCGGGGCTTCGGTGGCGGCCAGCCGCAGGTTGGTCAGCAGTTCAGGCGCGGGCGGCGCATAGTAGAGCTGGGCCAGCAAGCCGTACAACTCGGCACGGGCGGTTTCTTCGTCGAGCGCGCTGCTCAGGGCAGTTTCGGGCAAAGGCATCATGATTTGATATCCGTGATATTGACCTCAAAGTCGGCCGAGTAGATGTCGATGACGCGGCAGTCGCCGCACATTTTCAAGCGCTCCAGCGCCGCGCCCTGGAACATGCTGTGGCCAGCCAGTTTGCCCAGCATACCCTCGATCGCCTTGAGCGTGCCAAAGGGTTTGCCACAGCGCACGCAGGCATAGGGCTGCATCTCGTTGAGCACGACATGCTCCTTGCGCTGCGGTGCCAGGTTGAGTCGCGGCAACAGGCTGAGCGCCTGCTCCGGGCAGGTTTTCACGCACAGGCCGCACTGCACACAATTTTTCTCAATAAAGCGCAATTGCGGCGCCTGCGCGTTGTCGGCCAGCGCGCTGGCCGGGCAGGCGTTGACACAGCTCAGGCACAGCGTACAGCTGTCCTTGTTGATGGCCAGACCGCCCAGTGGTGAACCGCTGGCGGGCAAGGCAATGGGCACTTGGCTGGGATTGGGTGCGTGGCTGATCAGGTGGTCCAGCGCCAGTTCCAGCGTGGCGCGTTTATCCGCTTGCACGGCAAAACCGGCATGGCGCGCCGGGGCTTGCGCGGGTGCAGCCTGCAAGTCGCGGTCAAGCGCGGCCAGGTCACGCGCGTCGCGCACATGCAGCAGTTTGAAATGCTCGCCGGAGTAACCCAGACCCGTCAGAATACGCTGTGCCACGGCCATCTGCTCGCGCAGCGCCTCGGCATACTGGGGCGCTTCCTCGTCGGTCAACAGCACCCAGACGTTGGATGCACCATAGGCCACGGCGGTGAGCCACAGCTCCAATCCGGTCGAAGTCGTGTGCCACAGCGCCAGCGGCAGCACGCGCGCCGGCACACCATGGGTGCCGTCTTTTTGCGCCTTTTCAAGTTGTGCAGCGCGGCCCAGATCGCCCAGCAGGCTGGCCCCCGCGCCCTGGCTGTGCAGCAGCAGCGCGGCGTCCTTGCCGCCGCTGCGCTGGTAGGTGGCCAACAACGTTTTGAGCTTGACGCCCTGGTCGCTGGCGCGCGGGTAGGCAAAACCCATGGCGCCGGTCGGGCACACCGTGCTGCAGGTGCCACAGCCCACACACAGGTTGGGGTTCACCTTGATTTGCTGACGCTTGAAATCGCTGCTGATGGCACTGGCCGAACACACGTCAATACAAGCCGTGCACGCCACCTTGTCATTGCGGCTGTGCGCGCAGAGCTTTTGCTTGTAGTTGAAAAACTTCGGTTTTTCAAACTCGCCCACCAGCTCGCGCCATGCCAGCAGTGCCCGCGCATCGCGCCCGTCCCAATGCAGGTAGCCTTGCGGTTTGGCGTGTTGGCTGAACGCCGGTGTGGCGCGTAAGTCAAGCACCAGGTCAAAGGGTTCGGTGTGGCTTTGCGGCGTGCTGTTGAAGTCGATGGCACCGGCCACCTTGCACACCTTGACACAGGCGCGCTTGGCATCGCAGGCCTTCAGGTCAATCTGGTAGTCCAGCCCAATGGCGTCTTCGGGGCAAGCGGCCAGGCAGGCATTGCAGCGGGTGCACAGGTCCAGATCAATCGGGTTGTTTTGTTGCCAGCGCAACTCGAATGCGCCGAGCCAGCCCGCCAATGACTCGATCTGGCCGCCGAGCACCGGGTAACGCCGCTCCTGCGCCGCGCCCAGGTCGCCAGCACCTTGCGTGAACAGGGTGACATCGAGCACATCGCCCAGCAACTCGGCCGCTTGCTCGGCCGCACCCAGTTCACCAATGACCAGGGCCCGCCCTGCACTCTTGTAAGTGACCGTGGCCACCGGGTCGGGCTCAGGCAGATGGGCAACGGCCAGCAGGGCGGCAATTTTGGGGCTGGCCTGCGCCGCATCGCGGCTCCAGCCACCGGTTTCGCGGATGTTGACAAACTTGATCGGCGTGCTCAATTTGGCCTGGTCGGCCAGTTCATTGAAGAGCCGGATTTCCTGGGTGCAGGCCACTACCAGCGTAACGCCGTTGGCTGCAGCCTGCAAGAACTCAGCGGCCTGGCGGCGGCACAGGCTTGAATGCAGGCTCAAAGGCTCGTTCAGGCTCGCGCTCAGGGCACGCGGGTCGAGCGGCATGGTCTGGTTGCAGTCGCAGATCAGTGTGGTCATGGTGTGGGTTTTGGTTGGGAGACACCGCCGGCGTGGCAGCTTCAGAAATTGCTGGAGTGGCCACCTGATCTACCGGCGCCTGCTCTTCGTCGTCAAACAGCTTGAGAAACTTGGCGCTCGCCATCTGGCGCAGCATGGCTGCCGGCATGGGGCTGGGCACGCTGTAGTCGTCGATGTAAATGTCAAGCCCATCCATCACGTTGTAATGGGGGTCGGTAAACAGCTTTTTCATGGCGGCGTTGCGCACCTCTGGGGCCACATCGCGTGCCACAAAAGGGGCGTAGCTGCTGTCAGCGTGCAGGGCCTGGACGTCGGTAAGTGTTGGGACGGGGGTCGCCGGTGCATCCGACATAGCATTTGGCGCTGCGCTGGCAGTCTGGTTTTCCGTGGACTGCGGGTTTGAACTCTCAGGCACCCCCTGTGCCGCCGGTTCGGCAAGTACCGCACCTTTGGCAGCAGGCGGCTCTGCCACCACCCTGCCCTCACGCAGCGCCTGTTTGCGCTGCGACCAACGGCCCAAAAAGCCGTCAGCCACGGCCACCGCCCTGCCCGTTGCCAAAGGTTTTATCGGTGCTGATCGAGGCCGGGCTGCCAAAGCGGTCGGTGAGCGACCGGAAGCTCTCGGGCCGCTTGCGCCGCTTGGGCTCGACCACGTGATGTTCATCCACAAAGGTCTGCAGCCACTGCACCACCGGCGCGGGGGCGGGCACCTGTTCCACGGTCTCCTGGGCGTCAAGCCAGCGCCCCGCGTCGTAGTAGCTCAGGCTCACCACCAGCGGCCTCGGAATGGGTTCTGCGGCCACGCCAGGCTCGTCGTCCATACGCCACAAGACAAACCAGCTGGGCACGTCGGTACTGGCGTTGAGGTAATACCCCTCGCCATCATCGCTGAACAGTTCCACCTTGAAACCACCATGCAACCAGCGTTGCTCCGTGTCACTCTGGTACAGCAGGCGCGGCTCGGTGCCAAAACCGGCTTCGTGCATCACGACTTCGGCCAGCTGCCAGCGCCAGGCTTGCCAGCGAGCAGCGGGGCCGGTGTTGGTCACGCGCTGCATGATCACGGCAACTTCAATGAATGGGCGCAAGGTCGGCATATGGGTTGGAACTGTAACGGATTCAAATACCCCTTGACGGGACCTGGCGCGCGTAAAACGACCTTACAGATGAGGTAAAACCCTTGGTTTCTGCGATGCATCAAAAAATGCGTGACACAGTTGGTGCAATCTGCTGCTACCCAGCGCGCTGACAATGATTAACGTACGCTGTCTGTTATTTACACGCCCAACCGAAAGCACCCCATGTTTCAATCCGCAGAAATTGGCCACAAGCTGAGTAAGACTGCTTACCGCGAAGCTGTTCCCACCTTGCGTGCCGCCCTGCTGGCGGCACAAATTGACTTGTTTGAGCAGCACAAGACCCCGGTGGTGGTGCTCATCAGCGGCCAGGACGGCGCGGGCAAGGGTGAAACCATCAACGTGCTCTACGAGTGGATGGATCCACGTTTTATCTCCACACTGGCATTTTCCCAACCCAGCGACGAAGAACGCGAGCGCCCACCCATGTGGCGTTACTGGCACAGTCTGCCGCCCAAAGGCCGGGTCAGCATGTTTGCCGGTTCCTGGTACTCCGACCCGATTCGCGAACGGATTGAAGGTGCTATTTCAATCAAGGAGCTCGATGCCCGGGCCCAACAGATCAACCGCTTCGAAGAAATGCTGGTCAACGAAGGCGCGTTGGTGCTCAAGTTCTGGTTTCACCTGACCAAGGAAGGGCAAAAACAGCGCCTCACGGCGCTTTCCAGCGACCCACGCACCGCCTGGCGCGTCACGCAATGGAACTGGGATCGCCTCAAAACCTACGACCAGTTGCAGGACGTGGCCGGCCATTTGCTGCGCGTGACCAACACCGCCGCCGCGCCCTGGGTGGTGGTGGAAGGCACCGACGACCGCTACCGCTGCATGACGGTGGGCCAGGTACTGCTCAAAGCCATGCAAAACAAACTGGCGACCAAGGAGACACTGCACACGCTCACGGCACCTATGGTGCGGGTGGACCTGGACGGCCGTAACGTGTTGTCCGAGCTGGACTTGACGCTGACGCTGGCCAACAAGCCCTACAAGGACGAGTTGGCCAAATGGCAAGGGCGCCTGTCGGAGCTGGTGCGTGACGCGCGCTTCAAAAACCGTTCGCTGGTGTGCGCCTTCGAAGGCGCCGATGCGGCGGGCAAAGGCGGGGCCATACGGCGCATAGCGGCAGCGCTGGATGCGCGCCAGTACCAGGTGACACCAGTGGCAGCCCCCACCGACGAAGAAAAAGCACAACCCTACCTGTGGCGCTTTTGGCACAAGCTGCCACGCCATGGCCGCGTTGCCATTTTTGACCGCACCTGGTACGGCCGCGTGCTGGTGGAACGGGTCGAAGGCTTTTGCTCCGAGACTGACTGGCTGCGCGGCTACAGTGAGATCAACGACTTTGAGCACGAGCTGATCGAAGCCGGGGTCATTGTGGTCAAGTTCTGGCTGCAAATCAGCCAGGCCGAACAGCTCAAGCGCTTCAAGGAACGCGAACAGATTGAGTTCAAGCGCTTCAAGATCACGCAGGAAGACTGGCGCAACCGTGAAAAATGGAACGACTACCAGCAAGCCATTTGCGACATGGTGGAGCGCACCAGCACCGGTGAGGCACCCTGGACACTGGTCGAGGCCAATGACAAGAATTACGCCCGGGTGAAGATTTTGCGCACCCTGTGTGAACACCTGGCGTCTGCCTTGCAAAAACAACCCAAGTTGGCCGACGCACCCACCGTCAAATCAGCCAAGGCCAAAAAAATCAACCAGGGCAATTCAGAACGCAAGAAATAGGCTTGCCGTTCAGGCTGCGCGAGATGCGCAGGCGCGCCTGACCCGAGGCCGGGCACCAACCTGATGCTTTATTTGATGCAAAATGATGTCTTTATCAACACAAGAGGCCCGGCATGCGCACCACGCTCACCATCGACGACCAACTGTTTGCCAAAGCGGCATCACTCGCGGAGCCGGGCCTTGAAAAGTCCGAACTGATCCGGGAATGCGTGAAGGCGTTTATCCAACGGCAGACCGCACGGCGCCTTGCTGCTTTGGGTGGCCAGGCGCCTGATGTCGAGCTGGTTCCACGTCGGCGCGAAGAGGCGAACACGCCATGAATGTGCTTGTTGATAGCTCCGTATGGGTAGGGCACTTCAAACAGCGCAATGAACACCTGGTTGCCTTGCTTGAGGCCGACTTGGTCGTTTGCCATCCTTTTATCGTGGCGGAAGTGGCCTGCGGCACACCGCCAAGCCGCAAGGTGATCATCAACATGTTGTCCGAACTGGAGCGCGTGCCAGTTGCAAAGCAGGATGAACTTCTGGCAATGCTTGATGCGCGGCAGCTCTATGGTCGCGGCTGCGGCTTCGTTGACTTAAGCTTGCTCGCCAGTGCCTTGCTAAGCGAGAAAACCCTCATCTGGACATTGGACAAAAGGTTTGAGCTGCTTGCTGCCCAAGCCAACCGCGCCTTCAGTCCAAAGCTGCATTCTTGAGCCGACATTGCCCCAACGCGTTGCACCGCAAGACGCTCAGCTGGTGCGAAAATCAGGCCATGCCCACTTTATCCGCAGAACCCGCAGACCCCACGCCACAAGCACCAGCACGGCCCCCCGCGCCGCAAGCCCGCAACCCCTTGCACGGCATCACGCTGGAAGCCATGGTGACCGCCTTGAGCACCCACTACGGCTGGCCCGGCCTGGGTGAACGTATTCCGGTACGCTGCTTCACGCATGACCCCAGCGTGGCGTCCAGCCTGAAGTTCTTGCGCAAGACGCCCTGGGCGCGCGACAAGGTGGAAGGGCTTTACCTGTTCATGCTGCGCGAGATACGCAGAAAGGCTTGACCTGCCGATGGTCGGCGCGCGCAACGCTGAAGCATCACGACCGCGAATGCGGCGTCTCATGTCTCAAGGGGGGTTTGACTTGCTGGTAGCCGCAGCACAAATTCAGCCCCGCCCTCCGGGTGGTTGCTGGCGTTGAGTGTGCCGCCGTGATTTTTCACAATGCCGTAGCTAATTGACAAGCCCAAGCCCGTGCCCTTGCCAACTGGTTTGGTGGTGAAAAAGGGCTCGAAAATTCTGGACATCACCTGCGGCGCAATGCCGGGGCCGTTGTCATGCAATGAGATCACCACCCAATTTGCCTCGCATCGAGCGCAAATGCGCAGCTTCGGGGTGATGCCAGACGGGCTGTACGCCGCGTCGTAAGCGTTTTGGATCAGGTTCATCAGCACTTGCAGCAGTTGCCCGGCGTTGCCCATCACGGCACAGCCCGAGCAGTCCTGAAACGCCACCTCAAATTCGAGCTTCATGCCGGTGCGCACCCAGTGGATGGCGCGCTCGATCACAGCGTCCACGACGACCACCTCGCGCTCCTCCCCGTCCAGCACCGAGAAGCGTTTCAGGCCGTCCACAATGCTGGCGGTGCGCTTGGCACCCTCAATGGTGCTGTCCATGAGGAAAGGCAGGTCTTTCAGGATGTGCTCAATACGCAGCTTTTGCGCCAGGGCATTCAGCGTGGCGTTGTTGCTCAGGCAGGCTTCAGCGTGTAAGGCGTCAAGGTATTGGCGCAGGCGGGTGGTGTAGCGGTTAAGCACATGCACATTGCCCAGCACAAAGCTGATCGGGTTGTTGAGCTCATGCGCCACGCCGGCCACCAGGCGGCCCAGCGATGACATTTTTTCGGCATGTAACAGCTGCTGCTGGGTGAGCTTGAGGGCTTCGTGCGCTTCGTGCAACTGCCGGTAGGCGCGCTTGATTTCGGCCATGGGCCGCCCGACAAACACGTAGCCCACACAACGCCGCCGACCGTCATAACGCGGCGTCACGGTGAAATCCACCGGCACGGCCTGCCCTGCCCCGTCGCGCAGCATGAGTTCCACCGTGTCGCCGTGGCGCAAATGGGTGGTGCGCTGCATCATGCCCTGCAGCAAATCGGCACCCTGGCCATTGTGCAGCAGGCTGTGCATGGGCGCACCCATCAGCGCCTCGTCCGTGTTGCCCACCAGCTCACACAGGGCCTGGTTGGTTTGTTCAATCAGGCCTTGCGCGTCTGCCGCCACCAGCACGTCCGACATCGACGACAACAGGCTGAAGACCAGTTGTTGCGAGGCCTCCAGCTGGGAATTCTTTTGTTCCAGCGCCACTTCGTCGGTCAGCAGGCGTGAATAGACCTCGTCCATTTTCTGGATGACATCGAGCCAGGCACCTTCGTCCAGCCCCTCAAGGGGCCGTGGTGTGGCAGTCAAATCTGACGGGGGCAAGTCCATGGGGCGCTGCCAGTTCAATGCACGGTGCACACCATGCAAGGGTCAAAAGAGCGCACGATGTGTTGCACTGCTACCGGGGTTCTGTCGCCTTCGGCCACCGGTGCGCCCACCAGCGCAGCTTCCAGCGCACCGGGTGTGCCCTGACGGTCGCGCGGTGAGAAGTTCCAGCTGGTTGGCGCAATGATCTGGTAGTTGGCAATGCGGCCTTCACGGATCGACAGCCAGTGACCCAGGCTGCCGCGCGCCGCTTCACACAGCCCGTAGGTGTCGGCGTAGTCAGGCAGTTGAGTCGCCACACAGCACTCGGCCTCGGGCACGATGGTGCGCAGGTATTGCTCGACCAATATCACCAGGCGGGCAAGTTCCAGAGACCGGGCCAGCACCCGTGTCATCACATTGCCCCGGCTGCGTTGCCACAGTACCCGAATCAAAGGCTGGCCGTCAGCCAACTGGCGCGCCAGTGCGCCAGTTTCCAGCACCTGGCCATCCAGGCGGGGGGCTTTGTTCCAGGTGTAGGCCTCGGGTTTGTCGATCTGCGGCAGGGTCAGGCCCACGGCGGGTGGCAAGGCTGCGCCGCCATCAGCCAGCCAGGCGTGGCGGGCATCTTCGGCGATTTGCGCGATGTTGACCGCTTGCAGGGTGCTGCCGTTCCACACGCCGGGTGCCATGGCGTAACCACCACCAGGCTCGGCAAAGGCACCGTAGCTCAGGGTCAGGTCCGGCCCACGCCCCAAACCCTCCAGGCCCAGGTCTTGCGCGATGGACAGAAACAGGCGCAGGTCACCCCGCAACGGGTCGCGGGCGTGCCACTGTGTCAGTGCGTCCTCACTCCCCAGCGCCACCACTTCTTCCAGCGGCGCGCAATAAAGCACGCGCTCCAGAAAACTGCGCATCTCGGCCACGCGTGCGCCCAGCCGGTAACGCTCGGAGCTGCTGATGCCGCGGGTCGACCCGCCGGGAACAATCGACTGGGTGTGTGGCCATTTGCCACCCAGTGTGCCCATGATCTGCAGCCAGCGTTGCCGCACGGCCACGGCTTCGCGGGCGTGTTCGCCAGACACGGTGGAGAAGCGCCGCTGTGCCTGCGCATGCCAGGGCCTACCCGCATACACCTCGCGGGTGAAGTCGGGCATGAAGAACAGGTAGAAGTGCGTCAGGTGATCGGCCGCGTTCTCGCAGGCCAGCATCAGATTGGTCAGCAGCACGCCGTTGGACGGCGGCACCACGCCACACGCCGCCGCCAGCGCGCGTGCTGCGGCCACTGATTGGGTGACCGAGCAAATGCCGCAAATCCGTGGCACATAGACCATCGCATCCAGCGGGTGTTTGCCCTGCAATATCTGCTCAAAACCCCGGTACATGGGTGCGTTCACCCAGGCTTGCCTGACCTGGCCGTGTGCCACGTCAAGACGTACCTCAAGGTCTCCTTCGACCCGATTGAAAGGGCCTACCAGCAAGCGTGTCATTTCAGTCGCGTTTTCTTGATCATGGGGGCCACCACCACGTGGCTGGAGGTGGCGTTGAGTTTGACGCGTTTCGGGGTGGCGGATTTTGACAGCGATGCCAGTGCCACAAACCAGGCCTTGTGCATGTCGGTGGGCAATCCGATGGGAATGCCCGCCACCTTGGGTGTCTGGTCAAACCGGTGGCCCGGCTCTTCAAAACCGGGTTCGGTGCAGCTGATGCAGGCATAACCACCGCGCACGCAGGAGCCTTCACCGTTCCACAGGCGGATGTTGCAGTCGGCATGCGCCTGTGTGCCCTTGCAGCCCATGTTTTCCATCATGCAGCCCAGGTCGCCTGGCGCTTCCGCGCTGGCCTTGTATTCGTAAAACTCGTTGCGGGTGCAGCCGTGGTGCACCAGCTGATCGCTGTAAAAACGCGGGCGACCCAGGGCGTCCAGCTGATCGGCGGTGATGGGCTGTGGGTCGGCCAGCGCCGCCAGGGTTTCCAGCACCCAGCCGGGGTGCGTCGGGCAGCCCGCGACGTTGATCACCGGCAAGCCGGAGCGGCTGCGCCAGTCACTGCCCAGCAGCCCGCCCACCTGGTCACCCTCGTATTGCAGGCCACAAGCATCGGTGGGGTTGCTACCGGCTGCGGTAATACCACCAAAAGCGGCACATGTGCCGATAGCCACCACGTGCTGGGCGACTGCGCTCAAGCGCTGCACCCACTTCATCATGGGTTCCTGGGTACCCGCCAACAAGTGGAACCGGCCAGTGCCCTCCGGGCCACGCAATATCGAACCCTCAATACACAGGACGTGCAAAACCGTTCGCCCACTCAAACAGTCTTGAATCACATCCAGCGACTCCTGGCCGGTTTCCAGCGAGAGCGACGGGTGCCACAGCAGGTTGATGCCCGCCTGGCGTAACTGGCCACGAAAATCTGCCGTGTCGGCACACAACAGCGACATGCTGCAGCCGCCGCACCCACCCGACTGGAGCCACAGCACGTTGAATTCAGCCTTACCCATTGGATTGACCCTCCAGACCAAAGCGGGCCAGTTTTTGCCGCAATCCGACGCGCGATAGGCCCAGCTCTTTGGCCGCGTGGGTTTTGTTCCAGCGGTGGCGCAACAAGGCTTCGCGCAAAATCACCGCTTCAATGGCATCAAGGCGTTCCTGCAGGCTACCGGCTTGCGCCAGACTGCTGCCCTTCAATTCTGCTGCCTTGCCCGGCTGCCCGTAGAGCACCCGCTGGGAGAACGATGTGGCGGACACGGTTTCGCCATCCGACAGGGCGACCGCGCGAAAGATTTCGTTTTTCAGCTCACGGATATTGCCAGGCCAGGAATGTGCCAGCAAATTGGCAGGCACATCTTCGGCAAATCGCACATTCGGGTGGCCCAACTCCAGGCCCGAGAGGGACAGCAACATGTTGGCAATCGGCAGGATGTCGGCGCTGCGTTCCCGCAGCGGGGGAACAGACAGCGTGATGCTGGCAATGCGGTAATACAGGTCTTCACGGAAACGGCCGGATCGCACATCCTGTTCCAGGTCACGGTGGGTGGCGGCAATCACCCGCACATTAATCAGTACCGCGCGGCTGGCACCAACTGGCCGCACCTCACCCTCTTGCAGCACACGCAGCAACTTCACTTGAAACGCAGGGGAGGTGTCACCAATTTCATCCAGAAAAATGGTGCCGCCATCGGCCCGCTGAAACAGGCCTACATGGTCTTCAAAAGCACCGGTAAAGGAGCCACGCTTGTGGCCAAACAGCTCGGACTCCAGCAGCGTGTCAGACATGGCGGCGCAGTTTTCCATCACAAAAGCGCGCTCGCTACGGGGGCTGGCGTAGTGTATGGCGCGGGCCAGCAGCTCTTTGCCCGTGCCTGATTCACCCGTGACCAGCACCGCCAGGTCATAACGGGCCACGCGGGCAGCCATTTCACACACAGCGTCCAACGGGCTGCCGGGTGCACGCACCAATCTGTCAAAGTCAAAGGCCGCGTGGGCGTTGGCAAGAGAGCTTTGTTTGCGCTGGCGCAGCACGGGTGCACTGGTGCGTAATTCCAGATTCAGGCGCTGCGTCTGCATCTGCAGCGTACGTGCCTCGACCGCATTGGTCACGGTGGCCAGCAAGTGCTCCGGCAGCCAAGGTTTGGGCACATATTGGTAAATGCCCGCCTCATTGATGCCGGCAATGATGTCCCGCGAATCGGTATAGCCGGAGATGATGATACGCACCGTGTCCGGCCACTGCTCACGCACCTCCTTCAGAAACTTGACCCCCGTGGTACCCGGCATGCGCTGGTCGCACAGGATCACGCTGATCTCATGCTGCTCCAGCATGGCACGCGCCTCGTCAGTCGACGGGGCCGTCAATACCGAGAAGTCTTCTTCCAGATTGCGTCGGATGGCATCCAGCGAATGCGTCTCGTCATCGACCACCAGCACCAGTGGCAAAACTGCTTTCGAGGAGGGCAGGCCTGGGGTATTCATGCGGGTTTGGGTGTGGTGGATGCAGGTTTTAGTTCGCGATGCAGCGCCAGATGACGGGGCGTCCAGGCGTGTGGCTTGCGAAAGACAAAATGGTGCCTTGCCACATGGTAGCTGGGGTCAAAGCCATAGAAATTGCGGTTCATCCGGGTGAGCTCTTCTTCGCGGTAGTTGGCCAGAGGCTTGTGCATTTCATCACGTTCGCGCTGCGCCTGCTTGGTTTTTAACCGCTGCGCCAGATCGTGTGCGCTGGCCATCGTCAGGCAGCGCGCCAGCACCTGGTGGCCAAACGCGGCACTGACTGCCGCCAAGCAGTCGTCAAGCAAGCCGATGGCCACGGCCTCGGGGGCACTCAGTGGCAGGCGTTCCTGCATCAGTGCACGGCTGGCAGCGTCACCCATGCGGCGTGGCAGCGAATAGGTCCAGTATTCGGAGCCATACAGATTGCCCATGTTCTTGTAATGCGGGTTGAGCACCACGCCCTCATGCGCCCACACCAAATCAGCGGCAAGTGCCAGAAAACAGCCCCCGGCCCCGGCATTGCCGTGCAGGGCGGCCACCGTGATGCGATCGGTGAGGGTCAACACCTCCAGCGTGGCATCGTTCATGGCGTTGATGTTGCGCCAGGAGGCATCGGCGGCACTGTCGCCTGTCACACGCTGTGCAGCTTCAATGTCGTGCAAGTGGATGCCGTTGGAGAAAAAGTCCTGCCCGCCCGCCAGCACCAGCACCTGCGTGGGGCGGGTGCGCACCCAGCGCAGGGCATCGCGCAGGCGCAGGCATTGGCGCTCGGACATGGCACCGTTGTGGAACTCAAAGTCCAGCCAGCCGACACGCGCGCCTTCGGGGCCAAACTCGCGGTAGCGCAGCTCGTCCCATTCATCGTCGTTGCGCATCAGCGGCGCGGCCAGCTCGGGCAAGCTGGCGGCTTGCGTGGCAAACACCCGCGTGGCGGCGAGTTTGAGCACGCTGCTACCGTCTGCGCGTGCCGCAGTGCCATCGTCCGGGCGCACATGGCTGATCCACACCGCGCCATCAGCCGTGCGTTTGAGCAGCGCCGGGCCACGGCGTGCCAACAACTCGCCGGGCAGGCTGGCCGCGAATTGGTTCATGACAGCAGAACTGGCAGGATGTGCGTCAAACAAACGACACGGCTGGCCCCACAACACATCGAGCACGCCCGGAAAGCCATCAGCCGCCGCGATTTTGCGAAGCACGGTGTGGCTGGTATCACGCGCCCAGTCAATGCGCCGCGCGTCCTGCGACATCAAGGCGTGCCATTGGCCAGGGCTGCTTGAGTCACCGCAGGTGCTACTGGCTGCCGCAGCGGGTGCCAGTTGCCCCGGCACAAAACGCGCCAGGGCGCGCAACACCGCCACCACGGCGGCCTGCGTGACCTCGCGCCGGTAAATGCTGGACTTGGTGGCCTGTGGCCGCACGTGAAACGGCTCCCAGGCCCAGACCTCGCCCGCGTCAAAATCAGCCACGGCTTGCAGCACCGTCACGCCCCATTGGGCTTCATCACGCATCATCATCCAGTCCAGCGCGCTGGGGCCACGGTCACCGGGTACACCGGGGTGCACCACCAGACACACCGTACGCGCCCAGACCGATTCGGGAATGCGGCGCTTCAGAAACGGTGCCAGCACCACGTCGGGCTTGAACATGGCCACCGCTTCCTCGGTGACCACGTCGGCAATGTCCAGCTCCACTGACACCTGGTGCCCTTGCTGGCGCAGCAGACCAAACAGCCGCTGGGTCAGGCTGTTAAAACTGTGGGTGAGCAGGAGGATGCGCATGGTGGCTTTCCAGATTCACCATGAAATTCGAACATGCGATGTTCGAATTTCATGGTCTTTTCATCAACAAATGCGCGGCAACTGCTCACCACTGAGCCAGTCCACCACACGGCGGCCGCCAAAACGGGTGTTCATTTGCACAAAGCAATGGCTGTCCTGAATGACGGTGCCAATGCGTTGCGCGCCTTGCCCCAGCGGGTGCGCGCGCATGGCGGCCAGCAGGGTGTCTGCCACCTCGGGTGCGCACAGCGCAATGAGCTTGCCTTCATTGGCCACGTACAGCGGGTCAAGCCCCAACAGTTCACAGGCAGCCTCCACCTGCGGCAACACCGGAATGGCCGCTTCATCAATCACCATGCCGACCCCCGATTGCCGCGCAATTTCATTGAGTGTGGTGGCCAGGCCACCACGCGTGGGGTCGCGCAATACGTGCAGCAGGTTGGGGTCGGGCAGCGCTTGCAGCATGGCTTGCACCAGCGTGTGCAGGGCGGCGGTGTCGGACTCAATGGCGGTGTCGAACGCCAGTGACTCGCGCAGCGACATCACTGCCACACCATGTTCGCCCAGCGTGCCGGAGACCAGAATCGCGTCGCCCGCTTTCGCCTGGCGGCCATCTATACACAGCCCGGGGGGTGCCACACCAGCCCCGGTGGTGCTGATGAACACGCCGTCGCCCTTGCCTTTTTCAACCACCTTGGTGTCACCGGTGACTACTGGAACACCGGCTTCACGGGCTGCAGCGGCCATCGAGTCCACGATGCGTTTCAGGTCTGCCAGGGGGAAGCCCTCTTCAATGATGAAACTCGCGGCCAGGTACAGCGGCCGCGCGCCCGACATGGCCACATCGTTCACCGTGCCGTGTACCGACAGGCAACCAATGTCACCGCCCGGGAAAAACAGCGGCGAGATCACATGCCCATCGGTGGCCATCACCAGCCTGCCCTCAGAGGGCAGCGGAAGCAAAGCCCCGTCGTGCCCCTGGCGCAGGTACTCGTTGTCAAACGCGCGGGCAAACAGCTCGTCAATCAACTGGGCTGACGCGCGGCCACCGGCACCGTGGGTCATGTCGATGTGCCCATGTTTGAAGTCCACCGGGCGCAAATAGCTCTTTTTGACTGTCATACTGCCACCACCGCAATGTCTTGGAACCGGCCATAGGAATAGTGGGCGGCACAGGCGCCCTCGTTGGACACCATACACGAGCCCATGGGGCTTTCAGGCGTGCACACGGTGCCAAACAGCTTGCAGTCGGCCGGGCGTTTGACACCCCGCAAAATGGCACCACATTCACACTGCTTGTGGTCGGGCACGCTGGCGTAGTGCAAGTCAAACTTGCGCTCGGCATCCCACGCCGCAAACTCCGGGCGAATTTTCAGGGCGCTGTAGGGCACCTCACCCAGGCCGCGCCACTCAAAACTCTCGCGCAATTCAAACACCTGCGACACCAGCTTTTGTGCAGCCAGGTTGCCCTCAGGCGTGACGGCTCTTGAAAACTCGTTCTCCACCACGGCGCTGCCCGCGTTCACCTGGCGCACCAGCATCAAAATGCCTTGCATCACATCCAGCGGTTCAAACCCGGTGATGACCACCGGCTTGCGGTACTCCTGGGCAAAGTGGTCGTAGGGTTGCGAACCAATCACGATGCTGACATGGGCCGGCCCAATAAAACCGTCAATCGGCACGGTGCCCAACTGGCGAACCTCGGCCGATTCCAGAATGTGTGTGATGGCCGATGGGGTCAGCACATGGCAGCACAGCACGCTGAAGTTACTTACGCCACGCGCCTTGGCATCGCGCAGTATCAGCGCCGTGGGCGGGGTGGTGGTCTCAAAGCCAATGGCAAAAAACACCACCTCGCGGTCGGGATGCTGCTCGGCCAGCTTGAGCGCGTCTGATGCCGAATACACCATGCGCACATCGGCACCGCGCGCCTTGGCTTTGATCAGGGACAGGCCGCTTGATGCGGGCACCCGCATGGTGTCGCCATAGGTGCACAAGATCACCCCGCGGTCCAGCGCCAGGCGGATGGCCAGGTCGACCCGCCCGATGGGCAGCACACACACCGGGCAGCCCGGCCCATGAATCATGCGCACATTGGGCGGCAACATGCCCGCAATGCCGTAGCGCGAGATGGCATGGGTGTGGCCGCCGCAGAACTCCATGAAACTGTAAGAGATGTCGGGGCGCACTTCGGCGGCAATCTTGGCCGCAATACGGCGGGCACTGTCGCCATCGCGGAACTCGTCGATGTATTTCATGCCTGTGCCTCGGTTTGCGCCAGTTCGGCAAACAGGGCCAGGGTGCGCTGCGCTTCATCGGGGTCGATTTTGCCCAGGGCGTAACCCACATGGACGATCACATAGTCGTCCAGTTGGGCATCGGCCACCAGGTCAATGGACACCTCTTTGCGCACACCGCCCAGATCGACGATGGCACGCAGGTTGGGCAAGAGTTCCACCACACGGGCGGGGATGGCTAGACACATGATGGATACCTTTTTATGCTATGTAACTAGTAGCTATTAACGATTATTTCACGAGGGCTAGCGGATGATTTTGTTGTTGGCGTGCCAGCAACGCATGGTTTTGGGGGTCGGATTCCAATAGGCTGCAAAGCACCCGAAGGGACGGACAAAGTCCGGGGCATTTTGGCAAAACCCCAAGTCCAGGCAAAACCCCAAGTCCAGGACTCTGACCCCCATAACCCGTGGAGAGAGCCGGGTTGCTCGGAGGCGTACAAGGGCTGGTGAGAGATGACACATAGCGTTTGAATTCACCGGTGCTGAGTGGCTTCATCGCGCAGCTTCCGCTCGAATGATGGGTTGGACGGACGGTCATTTCCGCTCTCTCGCCAATTGTTCAGCATGCAACAGCCGCAGGTACTCACGCTCCTTCTTGCGATGTTTCCAACTCATAAGTGAGCCGTTGGGAAACAGCGTCGCATCGGAGTTGTCGATGTCGATGTAGTCAGGAAACGGTTTAGTGTTCTGCTTGTTGAGCATTATCACGGTGCGATCGTTGTGCAAAAAAACCTTGAAGAAGTCGTCAAGCTCAATCGGTTCTCCACGCTCGAATAGCAACCGTGTTGTATCGATACGGTCAGTGATATGCCCTCGACAAAGCTGCCGGGGCAACTTGTTCTTGTTGAAATCCACAGTCGCCAGCAATTCCAGAGCTTCCCTTGTAATACCGACAACCCTCCAGCCGCAGTCCTCGATACCCATTAGGGCGGTCTGTATCGTGGTAAGACGGCTCGCATGAAAGTCGCTCGGGCATACCCGTTTTGCATTGAACAGTGCGACGTACATCCCATACAACGCTTGCCGCAAAACAGAATCGTTTGCCAGTCTCATGTAGCCGCCCAACGTAGAGGTGAGCGGCACCCAAGGGCGCGCCGACGTGAAGCGACGGAACGCGCTTGGGCGCCCGTCTCGACTGCCAAGTTAGAACGCACTTTGGACAACATCACTCATCTATCTCCTGTTGGACGCGTCGCAGCAGGTCGACTAGCGCGCGACAGAGCGGCATGACAGGAGTGCCGTTCCCCCGCATGTTGCCGAAGTGGTAGCTCTCAGGCAAGGCCGCACCTGTCGCCATCAACGAGAGAGGGTGGCGGTGCGTGCTCTTCTTGCGAAACTCGTAAAGCTGCTTGGTAAGTGGGACAAGACCAGCGGTCTTAACGAAGTTTGGCCTCTTCTCGTCCCGTATGACCACCACGTACTTACGTAGCACCTCCAGTGCTTGCGAATCTGGAACAGGCTCTCCCGTCTCGTTATCGTTGAATCGGAAGTAGGCCGTGAGAGCGGAAGACTCGAAGAAACTGTAAGCAGCGTTCATGAAAGCGCTCACGAGCCACCGAAACCGGTCACGATCAGCCTCTCGGCATAGCAAGTCGAAGAAAAACTCGCACTCTCGCAGCTTGTCGGCGGGATCCGGTACAGCAGCAAGATCGATGCGGCTAAGCCACTCGTCAATGTCGAAGGATGGAGCGTCGGCCATTTGAGTTCAACGTAATGTAGTCGAGCGCCTATCTTGATCATGCCAAGCTAGACGACGAAATAAACTGTATTGCAAAGGATTCCATTGCCCATGTTTGAAGTCACTGGGGCGGAGGTGGTTTTTCTTCGTTTTCATAATTTAGCTATCTATCAAATAGCTGCTTGCGCACATTCCACATGCGCTACAGCCACATTCGTATGTGGCATGGTGACACACCCCGTGTTATTGGGGCCAGAGTCCTGGACTTGGGGTTTTGCCAAAATGCCCCGGACGTTGTCCGTCCCTTCGGGTGCTTCGCTTCCCATTCGGAATCCGACCCCAAAAATACTCCCGTCCGTTGCCACGTTGCGTGCCGCAATCCAGGCCGGGCTCAGCGTCAGGCGGAATCGCGCGGCGGCTTCATCCACGACGGCGGGGTTGTGCCTGTCCGCGTGGCCCGACCTGTTGGCCCGTTCACTCATAGTGAGTCCACATACGCAATACACGGGCGGTCCTCTCTTTGGTGAATACCTCGTAAGCCAGTCGATGCTGGTTGTTGATGCGGCGCGAGTAGGCTCCAGCAAGGTCTCCGACTTCTTTGCATCTTTGAGAGCCTGCTTGGCAAAAACGACATCCCAACTCTCCACTTCAGCGCGTCCGCACTTTTGGCCAATGGCTCCGCCATACCTGCCTTGATGGATTCGCGCATGCCTGGCACCGCAAGCAAGTACAAGGTTTCTTGTATGGCACTTGTGCGCTTGCCTGAAATGATGATCGGTTCATGGGACGCTGCCGTCTCATCGATGATCCGGTACAAATTGGCGCGGGCTTCGCTAGCGGTAAGTGACTGCATTTTGGTTTCCCTCGGAATTGAATCTAATGGTGCGAATTTGCGTACGTGTGGTCAATGCGCGATGCTTTGAGGAAGTCAAGCCGTGACGCGCTTGCGTGTTGCCGCTCTTGGACGAGCCGCTAAATTCCGTTCCACTTCCATGCGTAGCGCTGCATTGATCCGTGACTGGTAGCCAGCGCCTTGTGCCTTGAAGAACTCCAGAATGTCCGCATCCAAACGAACAGAGGTAAGCACCTTAGTGGGGGTGGCCTGCGGCCCACGTCCACGCTTGAGCACTGGCGCACCCAGCATTTCCTCAGTCCACGCCGGATTGTCCGGGTCGTTGACCTTAGCCGAGGTTTTCTTTGGCAACTTGGCGGTAGTAGCGAGTTTCATGTTTTTCTGCCTTTCGTAGCGATATCACGTGAGGCCCTTTCGGGCGCTCGGTGTAAACCATCACAACCACATCGGCCTCAAGAAGACCGAAGCAGACCAAGCGCTCTTCGCCGTAGTCATGCCGTTTGTCCTCGCGGGTCACCGTGAAGTGGTCCCAGATTGCATCGCATCCAACGAAGTCAAGCCCGTGATTCTTGATGTTCAGCTTGCGCTTGGTTTCGTCCCATGTGAGCATATTTAATTGTATCTACAAAATAATTGGATGCAAGGTGAAAGTTGACGCCGAATCGTTGTGCTGCAACCCGTGGTCATCGTGTGGGCGCACAGGGCATCGGCCAGGGTACGGTTGACCACAGGATTGGGCATCTCGTCAGCCGTGACTTGCTTCAACATGCAACTTCAGCCCAAGTGCGCCCATCACCTTGAGGATCGTGTCAAAGCCAGGGCTGCGATCACCGGAAAGCGCCTTGTAAAGGCTTTCGCGGGACAGCCCGGTATCGCGCGCGATTTGTGACATGCCCTTGGCGCGAGCAATATCGCCGAGCGCTTTGGCAATGAACGCGGCATCCCCGTCGGCTTCTTCAAGGCAGGCTTCAAAATAGGCAGCCATTTCCTCAGGTGTTCTGAGGTGTTCGGCGATGTCATAACGAGTGGTCACGGTCTTGCTCATGGTAGATACTTACTCCAAAAGATGACGAGCGAGGCGTAAAGCGGTCTTGATGTCCTTGGCTTGGGTTGTCTTGTCCCCACCGGCCAGAAGAATGATCAGCTCTTGCCTGAAGGTCCCGCAAAGCATCTATCCTCTGAGCGAAAAGATCTGTTTTACGAATTTCAATCATAGAGTAAATGTAGCCACTGGGCTACATGCTGTCAATGCCACGCGGGCCGCCACCCAGGCTTGGCCCAGCGCCAGCCCGGCATCTCCACACGACAGATTTTTGGTTTGCAGCACGTTCAAGCCTTCACGCTCCAGTTGCGAAACAAGGCGCTGCGTCAGGATGCGGTTAAAGAAACACCCACCGCCCAAAGCCACATCGCGCACGTCACGCATTTTTGCGACGCTGGCGGTGTGGCTGGCCAGGGCGTCGGCCAGGGTCAGGTGAAAGCGCGCGGCGGCTTCATCCACTGCGGCGGGGTCGTGCGAGTCGGCGGCGATCAAGGTGGAGAGCAGCAGGGGCCGCACATCGATCTGGCCGTCTGGTGTCACCGCCCAGTCGCTGGCGCGCACTTCCAGCGTGTGGGATTGCAGGTAGCGCGCCGCTGCCTGCTCCAGAGCGATGGCCGCTTGCGCCTCCAATTCCTGCCGCACGCTCAAACCCAGCAAACCGGCCACCGCATCAAACCAGCGCCCGGCGGCCGTGGTCTGCGGGCAATTCAGGCCACGCTGCAGCATGGCGTGGATGGTGCGTGCGGCTTGTTCACCCACGGTTGGTGCGAAGCGCGGAACGATCTGCTCCGCCATGCCACACGCGTGCAGCGCAGCCGCCGCCATGCGCCAGGGCTCGCGTGCGGCCACGTCGCCGCCGGGCAAGGCCAAGGGGCTTAGGTGACCGACGCGCGCGCAGCGTGCGCCATCGACCAGCAGCACTTCGCCGCCCCAGGCCAGGCCATCCGTGCCCAGGCCCACACCGTCCAGCGCGATGCCGATCACCGGGCGCGCCATGGCGTGAAGTGCGCCGTGCTCGGCCAACACCGCCCCGATATGGGCGTGGTGGTGCTGCACGGCAATGGCGCTGACGCCGTGTTCGTGCGCCAGCCGCAGGGCCAGGTGGGTGCTGAAGAAGTCCGGGTGCAGGTCATGGGCCACGGCATCAATGGGACCACCTGCCTGCGCCAACAGCGTGCACACGGATTGCTCCAGCGCCTCGCAGGCAGCCGGGTCGGACAGGTCGCCATGCTGCACCGACCACAGCGGCGCGCCGGGTGCTTCCGTGTCGAGCAAACAGGCGGCGTTCTTGAGGAAAGCGCCGCAGGCCAGGATGCGTGCCATGGCTTAGGCTTGCTCCGCCTTGAGTTGCGCCAGCTCGGCTTCCAGCTGCGCAATGCGGGTTTGACGGGCTTGCTGGTCATTGGACGCGTGGTGGTGGTGGTGCGCTGGCCCGGCCAGCAGCCAGTCCAGCCAGGTTTCCATGCCTTCACCCGTGGTGGCAGACAACTGCAGAATCGTGATGCTTGGGTTGACCCGCCGCGCGTAGTCGATGCAGCGGGCCACGTCAAATGACACATGGGGCAACAGGTCGATCTTGTTGAGGATCATCAATTTGGCTGCGGCAAACATGTCGGGGTATTTGAGGGGTTTGTCCTCGCCCTCGGTGACCGACAGGATGGCCACCTTGGCGGTTTCGCCCAAGTCCCACATCGCCGGGCAGACGAGGTTGCCGACGTTTTCAATGAACAACAGCGCGGGCGCATCGTGGGGGTGATCGTGCTCATGTGAATGCCCGTGCCCATGGGTGTGTGAATGATCGTGCTCATGGGCGTGGTCATGGTGCTGGTCTTCATGGGCATGATGGTGTTTTGCATGCAAGTCCAGCCGCGAGAACGCCTCGGCCACCATCGGCGCGTCCAGGTGGCAACCCTTGCCGGTGTTGACCTGGATGGCGGGCGCACCGGTGGCGCGAATGCGGTCCGCGTCAAAACTGGTCTGCTGGTCGCCTTCGATCACCGCCACAGCCACGTCAGGCTGGCGTCTTTTCAGGGCCTCAATGGTGGCGCACAGCAACGTGGTTTTGCCAGAGCCGGGGCTGGACACCAGGTTGTAGGCGGTCACGTCATGCGAGACAAAGTGCGCCCGGTTTTGGGCTGCCACCGCATTGTTGGCACCCAGCACATCGGTCTCCAGCTTGATGGCGCGTGCCTGGCTCATGCCGGGCACCGACACCCGGGCAGTCCCGGCACCAAAATGCAGGTCGCCGGTGGTGGGGTGAACCGCCACGCTGGGGTCTGACGGGGTGGCTCCGGTGTTACTGCAACCGCAAACGACACACATGTTGTTTTCCTTTTGTTGTGGGTGAAATCAGACGACCTGCAATTCCATTACACGCAATTCTGTGCCACTGGTGGCTTGCAGCTGAAAGCCACCACACAGCGGACAGGGGTCAAGGCGGGAGCGAATTTCCACACTTTGGCCGCACGGCAAACACCAGGCGGTGGCGGCAGGCTCATCAATGTCAATCGTGGCATGTTCAAGGCAGGTGCCCGGTGCAATGGCTTCGAGCGCAAAACGCAGCGCGGACAACTCCACACCACTCAGTGCACCGGCTTCCAGGCGCAGGTGGGTGACTCGCTCGAACGGATCACGTTCACGGGTTTGCTCCAGTACACGCAGAATGCCACCAGCCAGACTCAGTTCATGCATGGATGACCTCCGTGGGAGCAAGGGTAGTCACTTGGCAGTCAACACAGGCATCAAACGCAGCGGCAAGCGCCAAGGCGGATACGGTGTCTTGCGGCGCAAGCGTGCTCAAAGCCTTGGCCAGCACGCCCTGGGGATGAAAATTCCACTCGGTCGGTGCCAGCACCCGGTAGTCAGCCACCTGTCCTTGCGCATCAAGTTGCACCCAGTGCAGCAGCAGCCCGCGTGCCATTTCACACCAGGCAATGGCCTGACCCTCACCAACCTGCTGCGCGCCACTGGCCAACACGTCGGGCATGTGTTGTGCCGGGGTATGTGGCTTGATGGCCGCTATTTCCATCAGCTCGGTCCAGCGTGCGGACAGCCGTGTCCAGGCGCTCGTCGCGGTCGGGGTCTTGTGGCGATGGCGCAAGCGTGTCCACGGGCCGGTCTCGGCACCCTGACCTAGCCAGGTGGGGTGTTGCGCAAAGTGGTCGTCACTGGCAACCGTGTGTGCAAGTGCCTGCAGCGCGGCCGCCTGCTGGGCGGGGTCAGCGTCGAGCAAGTCAAGGTGATGTGTGACCGGTGCCAATTTGTTGCCCAGTTCATGCCAGGTGTGCAGCGCTTGCGCAGGGGGCAGATTGGGTGCGTGGGATCGGCACCACTGTGCCAGCGCAGCCGGCTCGTGATGGTGAATCAGCCAGCGGCCAACCGGCTGGCGCAGCAAGCGGTCCTCAATCCAGCATCTCAACTGCGTGAGTGCCTTCCATGCCTGATCTTCTGTGCTTTGGTGGGCGCTGTGACTCATCGAGAGCGGGCAGTCGCGCAGCCACGCCAGTTGGGCTGGCTTGATCGGCACACCGGGCTGTCGGCGGGGCCAGTCCAGTGCCATGCTGCGCAAATGGTCGCGCGCGGTTTCCAACCACAACAGCACGGCGGGCTCGTTGGGCAGACGCTTTTCTGGGTGCGGGTGGGCAGCATTTAGCGCCAGGCGTGCGGCGCGGCGGTGCGCGTGTGCGCACAGCGTAAACACCTGCCCCAGCGTGCGCTCAACCGCTTCGCCCTGTTGGCCACGCAACAGCCGGCCGAGGGTGCCATGGCCCATCACGGGCCGACGGCCCTCAATGCTGTGGGGCACACCAGGGCGCAAGGTGTAGCTGCCTGCCAGATCCATGGATGGGCTCATGCTTGTGCTCGCGCGGGCTCGGTGCCGCGGCCAAACAGAAAACCGCGTCGGTTTGGCAAGGGTTGAGGTGTGATGGCGGCGGGTTTCACGGGTGTGCGGAGCAGATTGAGAATTTCGCTCGCAGTATCGGCTGCCGCCGCATGATCGGCAAACTCAAACATCGGCGAAAACAGCGAGCAAACCTCAAATGCGCCGATGCCCGGCTCGCGTGCACCGATGAACTCAAAAGATTCATGGCCTACTGTTCGGCGGGCTTTTTCCCCAACCGCCAGCAGCTTGTCACCTGATGAGGATGCCCGTGTCGGCAACCGAACCAGGTTCATGAACCAGGGGGTCACCAGCACCCCCAACAGCATATCTGTGTCGTCAGGCTCAGGGAGAAAACCAAACGCCTGGATATACACGGCAGAGTTTTGCACCGGCACCCCCAGCATGCGGGTGTGGGCGATCTCGGTAAAGACACGCTCAAGTGTCAGAACCCGGCGTTGCGGAGTGTTGATCATGACACCACCATGAACTGGTCGGCGGCACCGTCGCATTGCGGGCAGCGCCAGTGCGCAGGCAAATCGGCAAAGGACGTACCCGGTGATATTTGCCACTGCGGGTCACCTTCGGCCGGGTCATAAACCCACCAGCAGATCTTGCATTCCAGCGTGGCGTGCGCGGGCAGGCGGGCGCGGTCGCCCAGGTAGCTGCCCTCAAACTGTTGACCATTCACGCCGCTCATGTGTTGCCTTTCATGTTGGGCCTAGGCCTGATTCACCCATTGCAGGACTTCATGCAGCCGGTCCACGGAATCAACCAGGTCTTCGGGTGCGGCGCAGGCGACTTCGGGCATATCGGTGACTTCCACGGAATTCAAAATCACGGTGTCCTGCGAGTTGTAGTACACCACGCGCCAGGTGTGGGGCACACAGCAGTTGGTGATGCGGCAGTTGCCGTAGCCACGCGAGAGAATCAGCACCCGCCCCGTACCCAGCCGATGGTCCAGGTAACCAATGTCCATCGGTGTCAGGGGCAGCAGGCTCAGGTTGACCACATGGGCAATTTGACCCGGCTGCCAGGTGCGGCGCTGGTCTTCCAGCTCCACCAGCACGCTGGGTGCGTTCATCACTTCGGGTGGTACGGCCAAGGCGGCTGGCACGGACTGGCTGCCATCCAGTTTGGCGGTTTGTCGCAACACTTCTGGTATGCCACCCACCTCAATCCAGTCGCGCACCGGGCCATCACCCGGCGACTCAATCACACGCCACACACCGGCAAAAACGGATTCCTGAATCTGCAGCACAGGCGTGCCGTCAGGTGCCAACACCTGTGCGCTGACCTCGCCTTCGCCCAGCACCTGGTTGATCAGCGTCAGGTCTTGGGCCGGAAGGTTCGCCAGCGCGACACGGGCCGTCTCATGCTTGGGTGAGGCACCTTCGGCCACCTGGCGCAGCGCCGCAAGCACCTCATGTAGTACCTGAACCGCCCCGGCATGTCGGGCGATTTCTTCGGGTTCAGGCAGCACGGGCGTATGGAAGGTTTCCATGCCCTGCGGCATGGCAATGTAGTCCAACGTTTCGTCTTCAGACTGGGTGCCGGGCCCGAGGTCAGCCACCACAGGAATCGGAAAAGGTTTGATGTCGTACATGAGGGTCTCGCAGTCTGGCAATGGATGACGAAGTGGGGCGGTCAGTGGCAGCTTGCGCCCTGCGCCTGGCTGCTGACCACCGGGATGCCGATGGTCGGTGCGCGGCTGGTGGGTGCGTCCAGCGCCTGGGCAAGCAGGGTCAGGTAGTCGGTCCAGTCGTGCATGCCTGACAGCGTGGTCACATAGTGGCCATTCCTGAAAAACATCAGTGTCGGCCAGCGCTGCGAGCCAAACTTTTTCGCCAGCGCTTCTGCGGTCTCTGGCACCGCCACCGCCATGCCGAAGGGGCGGCCAACCGATGCACTGACCTGTTGTAATTCGGGCAGCACCACCGCCACGTCCACCGCTTCCGGAAAGCGTACCGGGTCACCGGCAAAGAGCAGCACATGGTCGCCCTGCTGGGCGGCCAGCCAGGCATCGATGTTGTCAAAGTCAATCCAGACGGCCTGGTGTTTGTTGACCAGTTGTGCCAGCAGTGGCGGGGCTTCAATATCGGTATCTATCATGGGTGTCTCCAGGTGTATAGGGTGGGTCAGCTTTGGGTCATGCGTTGCACGGCTTGTAAAGCCATTGCGGAAGGCAGCGCAAAGCCGGGTTCGTCAGGGAATGCAGGTGAGACACCTTGCCCAATGGCCAGTGCCAGCAAATCCAGCGTGGCGTTGACCTCGGCAGCGCGCTCGGGCGTAATCAATTCGCGCGCGTCGTCCAGAAACACCAACAGCCATTGGCCGGGCTCAACCTTGTCAATCAGACGGGTACCAACCCGTCGGACCTCGCTCCGCCCGGCCACGTTGGCAGAGCCGGGTTCGACGGAAGTTACCTGCATGGGGATACCAATACACATGTCAGAGCCCCTTCGGGATGAAACGGTCATCCCCCTTGCGGCAGGCGTGTTCGGCACTCGGCCGCTCGCTTTCATAACGTTCCAGCGTCAGCATGGCACCGGTCAGGGTGGCATCTTCAGGCAAAGGTTTTGCTCGGCGTTGGGGCTGTGCGCCCCAGGCAGTGAGTGCCTCAAGACCATGGGCCAGTGCCGGACTCATGGCCTGCCTGACGATGGGGCGCAAACTGCCACCATAGTCTTCCAGCTCTTCAGGCTGGCAGCCAATCAGAAGCACCTGGCTCGGGTAGTCGCCGGTGAACTGGGCCAGGCACAGCACCTCCTGAAAACCGGTCTGGTGCAGGCTCATCTTTTTGGCACCCATGAATTTGGGCACCTCGTCGTTTTCAATCAGTTTCAGGGTGCCGGGTGCCAGACCGTAGTCAATGGCATCAAAAATCAGCAGCCGGGTGGCAGACTGCACGTTCTGGATCAGGTAGAGGCCTTGCGTGCCGCCGTCAATCAATTCCACATGGGGCGCAAACGTCCATTCACGTTGCAGGGCCTCAATGCAACGCACGCCAAAACCCTCATCGGCCCACAAGACATTGCCGATGCCCAGCACCACAATGTGCTCTTCAGGCGGGGTGTTACCAGGGGGGTTACAGGTGCCAATGGGCGTGCAGGTGGTCATACGTGGTTACGCAGGTGCGCGTCAGTCAGGGTTGAGAAGCAAGCCGGGCGCGCGTTGTCAACGCCGTGGGCGCGTGGCTCATGATGTGGCTGCGGCGCAGTCTGCGCCAGGTGTGAAAACAGTCCCAATGGGCTTGCAGGGCAAGCCAGAAATCGGCACGCACACCAAAAGCCAGGGCACAGCGAATGGCCGTGTCAGCCGACATGGCGCGGTGACCCTGGATGAGCTCATTGATACGGCGGCGTGACACACCCAGCAGGCGCGCCGCACGGGTTTGCGACAGCGCCATAGGCTGAAGGAAGTGCCGCTCCAGAAACCGCCCAGGATGCACCGGCTGGCGGGTAGGTACGCCGACGGGTGCAATAAAGGCGATGGTGCGCATGGTGAACCGGCTCAGTCTTTGAAAGTGCGAAAACCCGAGATCATGGTGCTCACAATGCTCTGGCGGCCCATGATGTCTTCGCGAATGGCGGCGTAAATATGCGCAATGGCAAAAATCACGATCAACCACATGCCCATGTGATGCCAGGTGTGCACATCCTGCGACTGACCCATCAGCGGAATCACCCAGCCAAACAACTTGTCGGCCCATGAGCCCGCTTGCAGCCCTTCGCCATACATGGCGAAACCAGTGAACACCATGAATACTGCGGTGAACAGAAACACGAAAAACATCGCAAAGCGGGCCATCGGGTTATGCCCCACATAAGGTCCGGGGCGTGGACCGGTGAAGCTGTACCACTTGACCATGGCCAGCATTTCATGCCAGTAGGCGCGCTGCATCAAAGGTACCGAAAACAGTTCGCGTGCGTGGTGGTTTCCGACAAACGCCCAGTAGGTGCGGCCCAAGAGCCCAATGGCCAGAATGTAGGCTGCCGAAAAGTGGGTAAAGCGGATATAGCCCATCAAGAAATTCGCACTGGCCTCGCCGGGCATGGTGGGCAGCGGTGAACCGATGAAATAGCCGGTGATACATAGAACGGTGATGGCCAGGGCGTTGACCCAGTGCCAGACACGCACCGGCGCCTCATAGACATAAACCGACTTGATGGCCGTGCTGTGAGACAACTCCTCGTCTTCGGTCGGCAAGGCGGCGTGGAGGTCTGCGATGGGTGTTGCGCTACTCGTGTTCATGGTGTCTCCTTGTGGCAGGTCTGGCGCAGCGGTGCATCAGAGTTGACCCAACAGGTACAGCCCGGCACTGCCAAAAAGCGTGCCCAAACCCGCCATGACCCACGCAGATTTTTCGGCAAGGTATGTGCGGATACCTTGCCCGATAGACACGCCACCAAAATGCAGGGCGGCGGTTGTTGCAAGGAAGCCCACGGCATATGCGGCAAACCCGGTCGCTGGTGTCTCAGCTCCATGTGCCAAACCATGCAGGGAAGCGGCCATTGCCACCAGGCCCAGACCCAAAGCCACTGGCATTTTTTGACGGCTCAACACCAGCATGGCGCCAAACAGCACCACACTGAGCGAGATCATTTGCTCCAGGAATGGCACGCCAAAACCCGCAGCACCGAGGGCCGCGCTGGCCACCAGCGACAACATGAACGTCGCAGGCCCCCACCAAGCCTTGTTGGCGGGCAGGGCTGAGACCGACCAGATGCCTACCGCCACCATGGCCAGCAGGTGGTCTGCGCCAAACGGATGGGCCATACCTTCGGAAATGCCCGATGTGCCGTGGCCGGTGTGCGCCTGGGCCAGTCCGGCAAACAAACCCAGGGCCGTCAGGCCGAGGCCGCGCACGGTGTTTTGTGTCAACAGTTTCATGAAGTTCTCCAATCTCTAAATGGGATCAATGTGGTTCAACGTACTTTGACGTTGGCCATTTCCTGGCCGTCCGGGCTCATCACGTGGGTGGAGCAGGCCAGGCAGGGGTCGAACGAATGCAGCGTGCGCAGAATTTCCAGCGGTTGCTCCGGGTTGGCCATGGGGGTGTTCAACAGACTGGCCTCAAAGGCACCAATCTGGCCCTTGGCATCACGCGGGCTGCCGTTCCAGGTGGTGGGTACCACGCACTGGTAGTTCTCTATTCTGCCGTCCTTGATCTTGATCCAGTGGCCCAGCATGCCGCGCGGTGCGGCGACGGTGCCAACACCCTTGGCTTCCTTGGGCCAGGTGGCCGGGTCCCACTTCTCCACATTGGCGGTGCTGCGGTCACCGGCCTTGATGTTGGCCACCAGCTCGTTGAAGTCATCGAGCATCATTTCGCCGCAGTACTGGCTTTCCAGCGCGCGTGCCAGGGTGCGGCCAATGGTGGTCGGCAATAGTTGCTTGGCGCTGTATTGCGTTTCTGGCATGCCCAAGGCCTTGGGGAAAGCACTGTTGATGACTTGCGCGGCGTACTCAATTTGCTCCTTGGGTCGCTGTGCGTAGGTGTTGCCCTTGCTGGCGTGGGCATAGGCCAGGATGTAACGCGACAGGGGCCCCACTTCCATGGCATGGCCGCGCCAGCGGGGTGACTTGATCCACGAATACTTGGCGCTTTCGTCAATTTCCTCGATGTTGGTGCGGGTGCCTTTGGTTTTGTCGCCCAGCTTGTAGTTGGGTTCGGTCACGCCATCCCAGGGGTGCAAACCCTTGGTGTCATCGGCGTATTTATACCAGCTATGGGTGACGAATTCCTGCACCTGCTCGGGGTCACGCGGGTCAATCGGGTGAATCTCGTCCCAGTTGCCATTCAGGATGACACCGCCAGGCAACTTCTGCGTTTTGGCGTCACCCATGACCTTCTCATAGGTGCCGTAATCGCTGACGTTGCTGGCACTCAGGCCACCGCCGTACAACCAGCCAGCTTGTTTGTAAATGGTGCCAATGGCCAGCACGTCGGGGATGTAGACGTTTTTGTTGAACTCGATCATTTCGTCAATGCGGGATTTGACAAAATTGAGCCGCTCCATGTTGATCGGTGCACCGGCGGCGCCGTCGCCATCAATATTGATGGCGCAGGGCACGCCGCCCACCAGGTAGTTCGGGTGCGGGTTTTTACCGCCGAAAATGGTGTGGATCTTGACCCAGTCTTTTTGCAGGTCCAGTGCTTCCAGGTAATGGGTCACCGCCATCAGGTTGGCTTCGGCTGGCAGTACATAAGCCTTGCTGCCCCAATAGCCATTGGCGAAGGGGCCGAGTTGGCCACTTTCAACAAACTTTTTCAGCCGGTTCTGGATGTCCCGGAAATAGCCCGGTGACGACAGCGGGTGTGAGGGTGACACCAGTTGCTGCAGCTCGCTGGTCTTTTTGGGATCGGCCTTCAGCGCCGACACAATGTCCACCCAGTCCAGCGCATGCAGGTGGTAAAAGTGCACCGCATGGTCATGCACTTGCAGTGTTTTGGCCATGATCTCACGGATCAGGTAGGCGTTTTTGGGGATGATGATGCCCAGCGCGTCTTCCACGGCACGCACCGAGGTCAGCGCGTGGCAGCCGGTACAAACCCCGCAAATGCGTTCCACGAAAGCCCAGGCGTCACGCGGGTCGCGGCCTTTGAGAATGACCTCCAGCCCGCGCCACATGGTGCCGGTGGAGACCGCGTTGCGGATGATGTTGTCTTTGTCAACGTTGACTTCGCAGCGCATGTGGCCCTCAATGCGTGTCACCGGGTCGACGACGATGCGTCGGCCCGTGTTGTCCAGCTTGAAGCCCTGTGTTTCGGTTGCACCCATGGTATGTGTCCTTGTGTTCTGGTTCAGGCTTTGGTGGTTTTGTCTTTGGTAGCGGCGGCGCGGCTGATGGCAGACACGGCGGCGTGGGCGACCACGGCGGCACCCACCACGGCGGCAGCGGTACCACCAATCTGGTCGGCGGTACCCTCGACTCCGAACTGGTGAATGGTGGTCAGGCGGTCGTAGAACGAGCCCTTGTCCCAGAAGCCGTCTTCCGAGCAGCCAATACAACCATGCCCGGCCTTGATCGGAAAGCTGGTGCCCTCGTTCCACATCACGGTGGAGCAGGCGTTGTACGTGGTCGGCCCTTTGCAGCCGACCTTGTAGAGGCAATAACCCTTGCGTGCCGACTCATCATCCCAGGCTTCAACAAACTGACCGGCATCGAAGTGGGGGCGGCGGTAACACTTGTCGTGAATGCGCTGGCTGTAGAACATCTTGGGACGGCCCTGGCGGTCCAGCTCGGGAATCTTGTCAAAGGTCAGCATGTAGGTGATGACGCCGGTCATCACCTCGGCAATCGGCGGGCAGCCCGGCACCTTGATGATGGGTTTGTCGGTGATGACCTTGTGAATGGGTGTGGCCTGCGTCGGGTTGGGCTTGGCGGCCTGCACACAACCCCAGGAGGCGCAGGAACCCCAGGCGATCACGGCCTTGGCATCCTTGGCCACACGTTTCAATTTTTCGATGAAAGGCTTGCCCGACTGGATGCAGAACATGCCGTCTTCGTTGAGCGGCGGGTTACCCTCCACGGCCAGAATGTACTGCCCTTTGTACTTGGTCATGATCTCATCCAAGATGGCCTCGGCCTGGTGACCGGCAGCGGCCATCAGCGTGTCGTCGTAGTCCAGCGAGAGCATCGACAGCACCACATCCTTGGCCAGAGGGTGCGCCGAGCGGATAAAACTCTCGGAACAGCAGGTACATTCCAGCCCGTGTAACCACAGCACCGGAGTGCGCGGCTTGGTTTCCATGGCATGTGCAATTTGCGGCACAAACGACGGCGCCAGACCAAGGGATGTGGCGGTCAGCGAGCAATATTTGAGCAAACTGCGCCGGGAAATTCCCTGGCGACGCATGACTTCGTAGAAAGTCTCCATTGATTTTGTCTCCATCTTTGATAGGTAGTTAAACAACACAAGATGCATGCCACGTTCCGGTCGGCAAGGGTAAGTACCGAGTGGTGATTTGCAAGTGATTGTTTTTATTGAGATTTTCAAGACCTGAACCAAAGACCCGTCAAGATGATCCCTTTGTCGATTGGTCAATGTGGTCTCTAAACAAGGTACAAACTGAAAACCAAGTTTCCAGTAGCCCGATGCCCCTGCACTGCGATGGCCTTTGGCGGTTTTTTTATCATGCGGCATGAACACCCCATCCAGCAAGACAACACCCAAACGCATCCAGCGTGCCTTTTGGCTGGTCCTGGCGCTCATTTTGGGCTTGATCGGCTGGTGGCTGCTTGCCAAGCCGAGCCAGGCACCCGCTGCATCTGGCCAGACCAGCGCGGCGGCCCTGCCGGCGGGCAGCGAAGTGGCAGTATTTGCCGGCGGTTGCTTCTGGTGCACCGAGGCCGACTTTGACAAGGTGCCAGGGGTGCTGGCCACCACCTCGGGCTACACCGGCGGCAAGACCGCCAACCCCACCTATGCCGAGGTCTCAAGCCACGCCACCGGCCATGCCGAAGCTGTGCAAGTGGTGTTTGACCCCAAACAGGTGAGTTACCGGCAACTGCTGGACTACTTTTGGCGCACCATTGACCCCACCGCGCGCGACCGCCAGTTTTGCGACATTGGCACGCCCTACCGCACGGCTGTTTTTGCCACCAGCCCCGAGCAGTTGCAAGTGGCCCAGGCCTCACGCGCGGCGCTGGAAAAGAGCAAGCCTTTCCCCGAACCCATCGTGACGCAGCTGCTGATGGCCGAAGACTTTTACCCGGCCGAGGCCGAGCACCAAAACTACCACCAGATCAACCCGGGACGCTACAACTTTTACCGCCAGGGTTGCGGTCGTGATGTGCGCCTGGCGCAACTGTGGGGTGAGCTGGTCAAGGCCAAGCCCTGAGCCCCATGCTTTGCGGCTTCAGGTTTCCTTGGAAATCTTGATGCTGGGGAACTTGCTGGAAAAGTCTTTGTTCTTGGCAGCGATCGACAAGGCCACCTTGCGTGCCACAGCCTTATAAAGAGCCGCCACGTCGCTGTCGGGGTCCGACACCACGGTCGGTTTGCCGTTGTCGGCCTGCAACCGGATCTGCATGTTGAGCGGCAGCGCACCCAGATAGTCCATGCCGTATTCGGCCGCCATTTTCTTGCCACCATCGGCACCAAAAATATGCTCGACATGGCCGCAGTTGCTGCACACGTGCACTGCCATGTTTTCCACGATGCCCAGAATCGGCACGCCCACTTTTTCAAACATCTTGATGCCTTTTTTGGCATCGAGCAGGGCGATGTCCTGCGGCGTGGTCACGATCACGGCGCCGGTCATGGGCACGCGCTGGGACAGCGTCAGCTGAATGTCACCGGTGCCCGGAGGCATATCGACGATGAGGTAGTCCAGGTCTTTCCAGTTGGTCTGGCGCAGCAACTGCTCCAGCGCCTGCGTGGCCATGGGGCCGCGCCAGATCATGGCCTCGTCTTGTGCTACCAAAAAGCCGATCGACATGACCTGCACGCCGTAGTTCTCCATGGGCTCCATGGTCTGGCCGTCTTCGCTCTCGGGCTTGCCGGTGATGCCCATCATCATGGGCACACTGGGGCCGTAAATATCCGCGTCCAGAATACCTACGTTGGCGCCCTCGGCCGCCAGCGCCAGCGCCAGGTTGACAGCCGTGGTGCTTTTGCCCACGCCGCCCTTGCCAGAAGCCACAGCGACAATGTTTTTCACCTTGGGCAACAAGGCCACGCCGCGCTGCACCGCATGCGCAGTGATGTTGGTGACAATGTTGACCGACACATTGGCCACACCCGCCACACTTTTGGCGGCGGCAATCAGTTCTTTGCGAAAGCCCGGAATCTGGCTCTTGGCGGGGTAACCCAGCGTGACATCAAAAGCCACGTCACCGTCGGTCACGGTCAAATTCTTGACGGCTTTGCTCGACACAAAATCACGCCCGGTATTGGGGTCGATCACGCCCTTGAGGGCATCCAGCACGGTCTGCTCAACTACTGCCATGGTTTTCTCCTAATGAGGCTCTAGTCTAGCCAAGATAAGCTTGACCTTATTGAACTAGGCAAATCAGGGTTTACCCCAGGCGCACTGACCTGATCCGGCCCTAACCCCTGCAGATAATCACATCATGGCCCACGACCCCTTTGCACCGTCCGATTTCCCGGCAGATTCCTTAGCCACCACCGCCCTCATGCTCTCCGGTGGCGGCGCACGTGCGGCCTACCAGGTGGGTGTGCTCGAAGCCATTGCCGACCTGCGCCAGATTTGTGGTGCACAAAACCAGACCAACCCCTTCCCCATCATTGGCGGCACGTCGGCGGGCGCGCTGAATGCCTCGGCCCTGGCTTGCGGCTGTGATGATTTTGATGGCACGGTGCGCAAGCTCGTGGCCATTTGGCGCAACTTTCATGCCCAGGACGTGTACCGCGCCGACTCGGTCAGCATGTTTCGCAGTGGTGCCTCCTGGATGACGCTGCTGTCCATGGGCTGGCTGATTGCCAAGTGGCGGCGGCTCAAGCCAAAGTCTTTGCTCGACAACACACCGTTGACCGAACTGCTCAAACAATGGGTGCCACTGGAGCGCTTGCCCTGGCTGATCCGCAAGGGCCACTTGCAAGCGCTGGCGGTCACGGCATCGAGCTACAGCTCGGGCGAACACATCACGTTTTTCCAGGGCGACAAACGGCTCGTGCCCTGGGTGCGCTCGCACCGGCGCGGCCTGCGCGACAAAATCACCCATGCCCACCTGCTGGCCTCCAGTGCGATTCCGTTCGTCTTTCCGGCCATGGCGCTCCCATTTGACGGCCAAACGGCCTATTTTGGTGACGGCTCCATGCGTCAAACCGCACCGGTGGCACCGGCCATCCATCTGGGTGCCGAGCGCATTTGTGTGATTGGCGCCGGTCTGATGCACGAGACCCGAACCCAGCCTGAACCCGTGGTTGAAGCCCTTTACCCCACTCTGGCGCAGATTGCCGGCCACGCCCTGTCCAACATTTTCCTGGATGCCCTGTCGGTCGACGTGGAACGCATTCGCCGCATCAACCAAACCCTGAGCCTGGTACCGCCCGAATTGCGCAGCGCCAGCACCCTGCGACCGGTCAACCTGCTGCTGATCTCGCCCTCCGAGCGGCTCGATCACATTGCGGCACGGCATATTCATGAGCTGCCCAGCGCCGTGCGCGCCCTGCTCGGCGGCATAGGCGTGTCGTCCCATGCGGCCGACATCAAAGGCTCGGCGCTGGCCAGCTACCTGCTGTTCGAGCCTGGCTACACAAGGGAACTGATGGCCCTGGGTTACGCGGATGCCATGCGTCAACGCGCCGAGATTTGCCGGTTTTTTGACTGGACTGACCCCAGCGCTGCGCCATTGCCCGCCGTGGCCACTACGCCGACTGAAATTGACCGCCGCCGCGACCCGCTGCGCCTGAATCAGCGCTGACTAAAATGGGCTAAATGTCCTGAAAGCCCACTCCATGTCCCGCCAACTCTTCGTCACCACCGCCCTGCCCTACGCCAATGGCAATTTCCACATTGGCCACATCATGGAGTACATCCAGGCCGACATCTGGGTGCGGCACCAGCGCATGCTTGGCAACGCGGTCGATTTTGTCTGTGCCGACGACACCCACGGCGCGCCGATCATGATTGCCGCTGAAAAAGCCGGCCTCACACCACAGCAGTTTGTGGCCAACATTGCCGCCAGCCGCAAGCAATACCTGGACGGCTTTTACATCGGCTTTGACAACTGGCACAGCACCGATGGTCCGGAAAACCACGAACTGGCGCGCCAGATTTACCGCGACCTGCGCGACAACAAAGACGGCTCGCTGATCGAATCCCGCACCATCGCGCAGTTTTTTGACCCCGACAAGGGCATGTTCCTACCCGACCGCTTCATCAAGGGCGAGTGCCCCAAATGCCACGCCAAGGACCAGTACGGTGACAACTGCGAAAACTGCGGCGCGGTCTATGCACCCACCGACCTGATCAAACCCTACTCGGCGCTGTCGGGTGCCAAGCCCGAACTGCGCAACTCGGTGCACTTTTTCTTCAAGCTCTCCGACCCGCGCTGCGTTGAATTTCTCCAACAATGGAC